>Ga0256833_1000229_pt1 | contig 44807 bp, 45 predicted proteins | sample 356284metaG_FD_190535 | JGI IMG/M metagenome (GOLD analysis project Ga0256833, IMG submission 190535) | Hydrothermal vent microbial communities from Mid Atlantic Ridge, Atlantic Ocean - 356-284 | ecosystem: Environmental > Aquatic > Marine > Hydrothermal vents | place: Atlantic Ocean: Mid... | reverse complement strand
GAGACTCGTTGGGAGAAAGATAGTCTTCACGCTGAGAAGCGGAGGCCAGCTGGTGCTCGACTATAGCCCGGACGTGGCCGAGCTCTACTGGGAGGTGAAGATACGGAACCGTAGGAGGGCCTTCGGCCTCTAGTACTGCCCGGGAAGGAGCCTCCACGCTCTATGCTGCTACTACTACTGTGACTATAGACCCGCGCCGCATAGTGCAGGGGTGTGTTATGCTGCCCGGTTTCCTGGCGTCTTTGCCCTAGCGCTACGCCTCTTTCTATAAAAATCCTTATAGGCTTGTTGCAATATATGCAATCTTTTTCGTATATATGCTATTTTTGTCTACTCAGGTCAGTTTGGCTAATGCACAGCAGTGACTCTAATATAGCAACATAGGGAGAGGACAGAGAGCTCCTATAAGAAAATAACAAGTAGCAGTGAATGTGCACGCTAGGAGACTAATAGAGGTATGTCTACTCATGTTAGTGCGGCTTCTCCTCCCGGTATTCCCTCCGGCAATAATACCCAGGTGGCAGGGCCCCGGTAGAGAGGGTTGTAGATAGAGAGGCAGGAGGCGCGGCACTGGGGCTAACGGCAGGCCTCCAGAACCTCCCTGAGCCTCTTGGAGAGGCCAACCCTTATGCCGAGACGGCGGTCGGTGTAGATATAGACAAGCTTCTTTGATTGGAGCATTCGCAGAACGTTCATCAGCCACACTCTGTCGGCGTCAAGTTGTTTCTCCAGATGGTCTATGTATGTGTATGTTGAGCCCCACTTAGTGTAATGGTCCAGCAGCGCCTCGAGCACCGTGTTCTCGTCCTCGCTCAGTTCATCCAGTTCCGCAAGGATGGCTTTGGTGCATGACCTAGCTACGCTTCTTTGCCGTTTATTGCCGCCAGTACGTGTAGTGCTGGCAATAAACGGCAAGACTCCGCTAGACTGTCTACGCCCGGCTCTCTTCTTCTTGCCGTTTATTGTCTCGCGTACCTGTTCGCCGGAGCTGGCCGCACGGCTGAGAATGCTCTGGGCCAGCGCGGCGTATTGCGAGACACGCGAGTTCATCTCCCTCTCGGCTACAGATTTAGCGAAGTCTTCCCCCTCCTCGGTCAGCACCCAGAAGCCGTTCTCGTAGTCGAAGAGGCCCCGCGTCTTCCAGTAGCTTAGGTAGCTGCTGATGTATCTGCTGTTATAGCCTAGCACCTCGGCTATCTCAGCTGCCCGCATGGGTTTAGCGAGGAGCAGCACAGCTATTGCCTCTACTAGCTTGCTGCGAGGCCCCCCGCGCCGCCCCTTCTCGCCGGCCGCCGGCTTGACGACATCGTACTCCTGGTCGTCGGCAGCCTCCATGCTTGTAGCGTAGCGGCGCCGCATCGATGCCCCCATTCCGTTATCTACCACGTGGCGGTGTTGAGCCGTGCTCGGGGCTAGTAACACGGAACTGCCATGGAGAGGCTTTGCCCCGGTACGCAGAATAGCCGCATTATTGAACCACTCTCCTCCCGGCGGGTGCTATAGAGGAGGCGGCCGGGTCCAGGTGGTTGTTTTGGCTAGACTCCTGTTCCAGGAGGATAGCTATCTACGCGAGTTCACTGCCCGCGTCACCGGAGTCGACTATGAGAATAGGTACGTGTTTCTCGACGCCACGGCTTTCCATCCAAGACCGAGCGGGGGCCTAGACGCCGACCATGGCTGGCTGCTGCTTGGGGATGGCAGGAGGCTCCGGGTCGTGGATACAATACTTGTAGGCGGCGACGTGGCACACGTTGTTGACTCTGCTGAGGCCGTGGAGCCCGGCATAGAGGTGCGGGGCGTCATCGACTGGGACAGGCGTTACCGCATGATGAAGCTGCATACTGCCAGCCACATCTTAGCATCGGTGCTCTATGAGCGATACGGGGCCCGCGTTACTGGCGGCCACATCGGCCCCGACAGGGCACGCGACGACTTCGAGATAAGTGTTGACGACTGGAAGAGCGCCGTATCGGAGGCCGTGGAGGAGACTAACCGGATAATAGGGAAGTGCATAGATGTGAGGATCTACTGGCTCCCCAGGGAGGAGGCCCTACGGATACCCGGTATAGTGAAGCTTGCCGACCGGTTGCCGCCAGAGGTCGACCGGCTGCGGATAGTCGAGATACCCGGCGTCGACGTACAGGCCGATGGGGGCCCGCATGTAGGCAATACCTGCGAGATAGGCGGCATAAGGCTCCTGAAGCTTGAGAGTAGAGGGAAGAGGAGGAAACGCGTCTACTACACGCTAGCCCGGTAGGAGTATGCTGGCTAGCCGGCTATCCCTAAGCCTCTCGGCAAGGGCGTCGATGCTCTCCGCGGGTGGCAGCGCCTCAGCTAGGAGCGGCCTGGAGAGGGATGCTAGCAGCTTGTCGGCCCTCGCCGCGCCTATGAATTCAATGGCGCGGCATGCGCGCTCTCCACTATAGATGAGCACGTATCCCGGCGCCGTGAGTGCGTAGAAGTCGAAGCCGCACAGGTCGAGCCCCATGTAGGGCAGCGCCGCGCTGCTGAACGACTCAACTATTACCAGGTCCCGGCCGGTTTCCAGCTCTACGCGGCAGGCCTCGAGGGTCTCGTCGAGCTCGCCGCTGTTTAGGGATTCTAGGAACTCTTCCCGGCTCGAGGCTTCTGCGGCTAGCGCCTCCGCGGCCCTGCCCAGCTCCGTTCTCAGGAGAGGCGGCGAAGCCTCAAGTGCTTCTGGCGAGTAGAAGTGCTTGTTCTCCCTACACGTGCTTACACGCCACAGGGCAAGCGTCCTCGCGAGGTCGCCCATGGCAAGCATGTATGTGGCCGCCCTGAGCCTCGTGGGGTCGGGCACGCTAGTGGCGTAGGCAACAGGGTTCAGGATAGCCACCTGGACGCCGGTTACCTGTTCGTAGATCCTGGCGTCTCCCCCTGCGAGCACGCCGTCCCGTATTGATTCCCGTAGTGCCGGGTAGTTGTGCCACGCGCTGAACCCGCCTACGGGCTTGTAGCCTGCTGCCCGCAGCCCCCGCGCCGCGGCTAGCTGCAGCAGCGCCGCCGAGAACCACGTCTTGCCGGAGTCGTAGGGGAGAAGACCCGCCACGAGTACCCGTAGCGGCAAGAGAAGCCACCCTGGTGGAGTGCGAGGATACGCGGAGTCTTAGAGTAATAGCACAGCGGCCAGCAGCAGCACCAGCCAGAGCATAACGTTGGAACGCATCACCTTGGCTCCGTCGAGGGGGTGGAGTGGAAGCAGGTTGAAGAGAGCTAGCCAGGCGTTTATCTCGCGGAAGCCGGCTGCGAAGCCGTAGGCGAGGCTTTGCGCAGCCAGCGCGGCGACAGCCAGCACTATGTTCACCGCGGGCCCCGCGGCGGCTATGAGGTCCTCCCTTACCGGGCCCCTGCTCCTCCAGCCACCGTAGCAGTATATCGCTACATACCCCGGCGCGAGTATCGCGAACCCGACGCCGATGCTCCTGAGTATGCCGGAGAACAGTGTGAGGAGGAGACCCAGGGGCGTCAGCACGAACCCCGCTAGGCAGCCCTGCCGCCTAGCCACCTCCCGGTGGGCTACCTCGTGGGCCAGGAACCCGACTACCGCGCCGGCGAGGTAGCCGCTGTAGACGCTAAGCGGGCTCTTTGCCACGTACACTAGGCTGGTTCCCGCGAAGCCGAAGGCAACGCTTAGCGCGCCGATGGCTAGGGTTAGCCACCTGCCTAGATAGATCTGCCTCTGAAGCCAGTCGTAGCTATAGGCGCTCACCGCGGAGCCCTCGCCGCCTACGCTGTGGCGGCGGGTGTTAACCTGCTCTCCGCTTGCCGGGCCTCTCGTAGCCCGCGCCGGTGCTGACACGTACCAGCTGCTCTTCACCATAGTCCACGACTACGCGTATGTAGCCTGAGAACTCTGCGTCCAGAGACGGGTCTCCTGTGTCGACGCGGAGAACCGGTGTCCTCGCGAGCTTGGAGCGGGGCGATACAACCACCACAGCCCTCTTCCCGCCTGCGGCGCGCACTACTCGGGGCGATATCTGCTGGTTCCCCCGTCCAAGGATGAAGCCCTGGCCCCCTATCGGGGTCACTATTATCCTCACTTTGCCGCCGCCCGAGGCGTGTCTGGAGACTATGCGGTAGAGGGTTTCCTCGTCAACGTCCCTCGCCACTAGTCTGCGGTTATGTACGACATCTACTCCTAGGAGGGTCTTCTCAATGCCTAGCTGCTCCGCTACTGCCGCAAGCGTGGTGCCGGGCCCTAGCACGTAGAGGGTACAGTCCTCCATGCCCTCTACTATGTAGCGGGCGATCGCATCTATGTTTTCCCTCACGTCGCTGCCTCCTATAGTGGGCTGCTTGGAGACCGTAACCATCCCGGGCGCGCAGACTGTCCTGGCGTAGCCGTAGAGCCTTACACGGAGAACGCCGCTCCGAAAAGCGTCCTCGTCAATGTCGAGCACCTCGGCGTCGCATAGGGACGCCCTGCCTTCAAGCCATTCATGCAGTGCCAGCGCGGCGGCCTCCGGGCTCTCGGCGAACACGGCGCTGTACATCTTGACGCCGGAAGGCACGCCTAGGACCGGGGTTCTTCTGCCGGTTACAGAAACCACGTCTCTAGCAGTGCCGTCGCCCCCGACGAATACTACAAGCTCTACGCCCTTCTCGATACATGCCTCCACTAGTCGAATCGTGTCCTCTCTCGTCGTTGGCCAGCCCTCGGGCTCGTAGACGACAGTATAGGGCATACCGTGCCTGCCCAGAATAGAGGCACCCATGAGCCCCCCGGCGGTGTAGAACACTACGCCTCCGCCGCTTACCCTACCCGTAGCCAGGGCGGCGAGGGACCGCGCGAACCTCTCCGCACGCCTAGGCGACACCAGGGCGGCGCCACGCCTCAGCGCCTCCCACCCGGCCTCGCCGTCGCTACCCTTCAGGGCCAGCGGGCCACCTATACCCGCCAACGGGTTTACGAGGAAGCACAGCCTCCGCGCTCTCGACACGGCGCCTAGCACCCCTACGCCCCCTTCGGCGTCTAAAGCCCCCCCGGGGCGCCGGGAGCCGGCTCTCCGAGACGCGTATAGCGCTTCAAGCCCCCCGGGCCTCGCTACCCGCGGGGGCTGTGGAGGGCATGAATAGCCTCTTGGGCCGCGAGGAACGGGTGCTGTTCTTTGGCCGCTTCCAGCCGTTCCACTACGGCCACCTGGCCGCGGTTGAGTGGCTTCTGCAGCGCTACAGGGAAGTAGTGATACTCGTAGGCATGGCTGACGAGAGCCATACATGGATAAACCCTTTTACAGCTGGCGAGCGCCTCCTCATGATAAAGAAGGCCCTCGACGATGCAGGCGTAGACGCCTCGAGGATCATAACCGCCACTATACAGACCCTCCGCGTCTTCTCGGGCAACGCGGGGTTCGTGCTGTCCTACGTGCCGCCAGTAGCCGCGGTCGCTACGGCTAACCACCCGGTGCGGCGCGCGTTCGCGGATGCAGGCTACCAGACGGTGACGCCGCCGCTGGTTCGCCGTAACGAGCTGTGCGGCGAGTACATACGCGCACTGATGCTTCACGGGGATGAGAGGTGGCGAAGGCTTGTGCCCAAGCCCGTGGCGGCCCTAATAGACCAGCTCGACGGCGTGGAGAGGATACGTGAAATAGCTGCAGGCTACACGCCCAGTGTGGACCCCGAGAAGGTCATGGAGACGTGTATAAACGCGGCGCAGCAGAGGTAGCAGCCCCCTCGCGCGAAGAGGCCCCACACGCGGCGTCCCCCGCCGCCGCACAGGTCCCCCATCCTCTCCTTAAGGTAGCCCGCGAGCAGGCCGGGGGGCACACCCGGCGCACGGGCGGCCTCGCCGTCGCAGTAGCCGAGGAGCAGGAGAGCCGAGGGGTCGCCCAGCAGTATAGCCAGCCGGTCTCTCGCCTCTACAACCCGGGACGCGTAGAGGCGGGCTGTCTCCGGCGCGACGGGTAGAGAGCAGGCCGTGCGTCCATCCAGGCTCTCTATGCGTACAGGCTCCAGGCTACTCGTCGCCTCCCTGGATGGCGCCACGCCGGCCCTAGTCTGGACCAGCAGGCCGAGGCCGTGCAGTGCACGGATAAGGTTACGCGTCTTACGGTCGCCGAAGCCTAGGATGCGCGAGAGGCGAGGCCTACCTATCGGCGCGTGGCGCTTCGCGGCGAGCAGCAGGGCTAGGGCCTCAACGCTCCTCCTTTCCCCGAGCCTCCTCCTGAGCATCTCCACGAGGCTCTCGAGCCCCGCCGCCTGCCCCAGGGAGCCGAGGGACATGAGGCGCCACACCCGTCGACTTCACGACTTCCAGCCATTCCTCCTCGTCTACCTCGACGCCGATGTCTAGAAGAAACGCGGCAAACTCCTGGGCGGTGACCTCGCTGCCAAGCAGTGCCTTCTCGACGCTCACCCAGTCGGGCCGCGTCTTCACACCGTGCTCCTCGTATAGCCACTCGGCTACTATGCCCGGCTCTACCCCGGCGCGGCGCGCCTGGCTAATCAGCGTCTCCTTCAGGCGGCGCTCCAGCAGCCTCCGACGCGTGTACGCCATAGTGTGCGACGCCTCCCCCGGTCCGTGAACACTACATCCCCCGGCGCGAGGGGTTCAGCCCACTGCTGCGGTCATCGGCGCCGGCGTGCTAGCCGCCACCCCCCTCATCGCCCAGGTTCGTCCTCTTGACCGGTAGGCGGAGGTGGTCAGCCACCCTTCTCACTATCCAGGCGTACCGGGGGTCGCCGCGGCTACGGCGCAGCTTAAGCCTGCGGTACACTGCGCGGTACAGGAGCCTCCCCTCACGGTCATATACCTCTATGTAGCCGCTTATATGGCCCCGGAGGTTCTTCACGAGCCACACGTAGACAAGGTACCAGCCATCCGGTACCGTGAAGAAGGCTTCCCGTGCCTCTCCTACACGGTATAGAGGCTCCGCAGGGTTGGCCAGCCTCGGCCTGGCTTCCACCACTTCGCCGTTCTCCGACACGAGGAGGGCCAGCGACCTCGCCGCGTGTTTACCGCTACGGCTCCTGCTCTTCTCAATACGGAGCCTAATCACTGCCTAGCCCCCCGTATGTAGAGTATAGAGCCCCTTCTCTCAGCCACCACGCCGCCCTTGGCCGAGTACGCCTCCAGCCACCCTTCAAGCCCCCGGCTCGTAGACACCGGGGCCTCAAAGACTAGGTGGCTTACGTCGCCATAGCTGCTGGTCTCCAGGAGCTCGCCCTCGTCGCTGTAGGTGTTCACCGTCACAGTGCCGCTGCGGCGGTCGAAGAACACAAGCACCCTGGCCACCCTCTCGCACCCCCTCTCCTACATAGGGCCCCCCGGGGCTGGCTCTATGCAGCTCTTAGGCCCTGAGCCACTTATAGGGTAGTAGGGTGGCCGCTGCGCCTCCTACCTTTCCTCTATGTAGAACCTCGGCGGCTCTATCCGCTGGCTCCTGCAGCGGGGACACTTGCTAGGCCTCCTAGGCTCGTCGAGGTCGGTGAACACGTAGCCACAGTCACGGCAGCGCGGGGGCACCATATACAGCACGTATCTGCCGCCGCGTCTCCTCCGGAGCGTCTTGGCTATATGCTTCAGGTGCTCGTAGACCAGCTTCTCGCTTCGAGCCGGGTCGAGCCCTACCAGGCTGGCTATCTCCGCCGCGGACAGCGGCCTCCTGGACTCGAGGAGCAGCCGGAGTATGCGCTCCCTCGTGGTCTCGTCCACGTATCCGTGCTCTTCGCCCATCCTATCTCTCGGCCCCCGCTGCCTACCGCTACTGCTGTGACTGGTTTAGCTCGTTTAGCCTCTCCTCGGCTATCATCCGTGCCTCCTCTAGTATGCGGCTAGCTTCGTCGCCTATCCTTGCCTCGGCCTGGGCGCCGCCAGTGTCTAGCTCGACGCCGCTCTCGGCGGCCACGGCTGCCACCATGTTGTCGAGCTCGCTGAGAACACTAGTGACAGTTGGCCCCAGTTCGCCGTAGGCCTTCTTGGCCTCGGCTATCACGTCTCGCATAAGGCTCAGCGTGTCAGACGTTATCGCCCCCACTTCGGCGAGCGTCTCCAGCCTTACAGCCATTATCTCGAACACCGCCTGCAGGGCCAGCACATTGCGCAGCATCGACTCGAGGGAGGGGTCCCTGGTGCGCACGTAGGCTCTTCGTAGCCGGTTAGCGAGGAGCCCCATCCTAGAAGCAGCGTATCTCGCGGCTACTGCCAGCTCCAGTAGCCGGATGCGGGGAGACGTCTTCTCCCGTCGCCGTCTGCGCCGTAGACCCCACACCACGCCTCTAGCCCCTCTCTCCGCTAGTAGAATAAGCCTAGGGCGGCCGGCTAATTGGATAAACAAGCTGGTCACGGCAAAACAACGGTGCGGGGGGCGTTGGGTGGAGCAATGGCTCCAGCCCTTCTAGCCGCCATGTCTACCCGTCCCAGGTGTATAGGGCTATAACGTGCGCTAGTATGGAGCCGTCAGGGTTTACGATGGGACGGCCGCGGGCGTCCATGAAGGGCGCCACTATTACTAGGTATGGTTTGAAGTGCTCTAGCCGCATTAGGGGTATCTTTGTGCCTGCCAGGTAGACTCCTTTCACCGCCAGTTTGCCCAGTAGCGGCTTGAACTGGGAGGGCACAACCACTGCATGCGTCTGCATATAGTAGCCGGCATCGATCATAAGTTTGAATATCAAAGTGTTGTTTATGTAGCTCCTTAGGGCGGCGGCCTCCTCGGCCCGGTTACCCGTCCCCTGGAGCAAGCTAAGTATGAGTGCAAGCATGTTATTGAACTTGCTGTCACGCCCAGCTATATGGTGCATCGCCCACGACTTCATCAGGTCTATGCCGGTCTGGGGGAACAGGTAGGACACGGTACCCTTCTTGGGGTTGTAGACTATGTAGTCGTTGAACAGTACCAGCGTCTTCCCGGGGCGCAGATGGAGCTTAGAGAACACCGTGTTTGCCTCGTTCTCGCTCCCAGTGAACGCGGTGGCCAGTAGCCTTATCTGAGTACCATTCATAGTGGCGCCGTCGGCGAGCGTCGGCCTGCCTGAACCCACGCTTATCCAGTAGCCATAGTCCCACCATGCAGCTACTACAGTGTCGTTGGGCGTCGCGGAGTCAAGGTGGTGGAGCAGCCAAAGCCAGCTAAGATACACCCGGTTAACGCTGCCACCCGTAACCGTCGCGGCCATTACTGAGAAATTGCTACGTGTATCGGCGGCTGCGAAGACAGTGCCTATCAGCACAATGCCTACCAGTATGAGGGATACCAGTTTTGCCAGATCCTCGGCCTCGCCTCCATGATGCCGTACTTGTCGACGCCTGGCGGAGGTACGCGGCTGCTGGCGCCAGGCCCCCTGTACTGCCAGCTCCACTAGCGCGGCAACCGCTAGCAGCGATATAGAGCTAAAGGCTTGTAGCAGGTAGAGCATGCCAAGCACGCTGTAGAAGAGGAGAAGTGACAGTGCTGCTATGGGTAGGTGTTTTGCCTCGTTTCTTCGCAGGCTGCGATAGAGCAGGTATAGGGCTGCCGCGGGCGCCAAGAGGCCTACAACATTTGTCTCGTAGAAGAAGTCGCGGAAGCCTCCTCTCGATATGACACCGGACATCTCCGCGACGGTCTCACCTATACGCCCTACATGTATGACGCCAAGGTCCCTCAGTGGCCATAGGATAGTATAGGCGTACTTGCCGGTGACAAGGTGCAACATGTAGGCAGCTAAGGGGCCGGCAGTAAACAGCAGGATGACTATGTAGGCGTAGAGCCGTTCTGGCTTGGCAAGATACTTTGCGGGAATGAACTCGCCCGGCTTAGTCGCTAGCATGTATACGGCGAGATAGACGAAGGCTATGGCTAGTGTCGTGACGGCGGTAAACGATAGGGATACCTTGCCGTACCCAATTGCCTGGAGCAGGTATGCAGGCACCGTGAATAGCAGGAAAGTCACTAGTGTGACGAGAATCACGTGCCTAGTCTTCTCCGAGCGCAGGCCTAGCGAAAGCGGTGCAAGCAGGACAGTAAGGGTAACCGCGAGGTGTAGGAGAGCGTAGCCTCCCCACGTTAGCTCCGTGAGCAGCCAGAACAGCGCGGCGGCTGCGCTGTACACTATAGCCCTCGTCTTGCGGCCAGCCTCCTCGACGGCGAGCGTGTAGAAGAGGAGTGCGAGCATTACAAAGGGCATAGCTATTCCCGTCTTCTCCACGAAGCCGGCGAACGTCCTGGAGGCGGCTGCTGGCACAAACGCCGCCAGCAGGGCGGCCACGATGCCCGCAAGGGGCCCGTATAGGAGGGCTGCGAACGCGTACGCCGTGAGCACCATTGCGGCGCCGGCTAGTGCCGGCAGCATAACCGTCGAAATGAGGGGGTTCTTGCCGAGGCTGCCCATTATAGGCACTAGCGGGTACTCTGTCTTAGTGAAGTCGCGCCCCCACGGGTACCAGAAGATGTGGGTAGCGGGGTTACTCCTTGTCAGCGTGGTCCATGAGCCGATGCCGTGCTGGTGCAGGTAGTTGGCTAGCCAGTATTCTATCCACGGGTCGTTAGCGTTCAGGTAGGCATACTTCGCGTAGCTTGCCGGTATGCCGTATTTCTCTGCAAGCACCTCTACGTGTCTATAGTTGCTCATAGGCATCATGCGTAGGTAGAATGCGGCAGCCGACACCAGTAAGGCTGTCAGGGCTGTCAGGGCTAACATAACCCTCCTATTAGTCATCATTTGTTGCAGCGATGAAGCTCTAGGCATCCCTCACACCCTCTACATGGCTACAACCAGTATAGTGAGCCCAGGCGCCACAAGGAAAGGGGTTCTCTTTAAACATAGCCGGTGGGAATCCCTGCTCCTCCTACGGCTTATGCCTACATCTTCCTGCTAGCGGTGAGCGCCCGCAGGGCATTGTAGAGGGAGAGTAGAGCGGCCAGTGCGTTAAGCACGGTGAACACGGGGTCTCCTAGGAGTATAGAGTAGAGCGTCAACAGCACGCTGCCGGCGAAATAGATGAGGCTCAGGCGTAGAGGAGGGCGCTCCGGTATAGAGACAAGCCATGCTACAACGATTAGCACCATGCCGCTAAGCCCTATGAGCGTCCGGTAAGCCGCCTCCATGCCTCAACCCCCTTAGCGGCGTCCAGACGGTACACGGCCTCCACGCTGCTCGGCTTTGATGGTAGCCTCTGCGCGTAGGCGCCGGGTGGAAGCCTCTTTAAGCCTAGGGCGGGCGCCGGCTCCTCTACTACCTGGGTGCCGAGGCTTTGACGCTGGCCGAAATAGTGTTTGAAAAGAAGAAGCTCTACCAGCGCTACGGTGTAGAAGGCTACGTTGCTGGCCGCTACGTCGAGGCCGGCTACAATGTAACAATGAAGTTCGCTACCCCGAAGGGCGCGGTATCCTTCGTGGCTCGAAGAGGCCAGGAGCTGCTCGCTGTGGACGTGCTAAACGGCTCCGTCCGTGTCACAAAAGAGCACGTGGACACTATAGCGGAGAAGGCATCCTCTATAGGCGCTAAGCCTGTTCTCGCACTCTACGGCTCCGGGCCTCGCCTGGGCGAGGATGCGAAGAAAGCCGCGTCAGAGAAGGGCGTCGCGCTACGCAGGTTCCGCTGACGCCGCATCCCCCACCTAGAGGGGAGGCACCGACGGGCTAGTGGGAGAGGAGAAGCGCCAGCACCGCTTTTTGGGCGTGAAGCCTGTTCTCCGCCTGGTCCCATACCACGCTCCAGGGCCCCTCTATTACCTCGTCCGTCACTTCTTCTCCCCGGTGTGCGGGCAGACAGTGCATGAATATCGCGTCGCTCCGTGCAAGTGTCATCAGTTCCACGTTCACCTGGTATGGCCTAAGCAGTTTCTTCTTCTCCTCGGCGTAGTCTTCTTCGCCCATGCTGACCCAGACGTCAGTGTAGACAACGTCGGCCCCCTTGACGGCCTCGCGGGGGTCCTCTACCAGCTCAAAGGTAGCCCCCGTAGCCTCAGCCTCCTTCTCGGCCATCTCACGGATGCGGGGCTCTGGCCAGAGCTGCCTCGGCGCCGACGCTACTATGTGTGAGCCGAGCTTCACGGCTGCGAGAATCAGGCTGTGGGCGACGTTATTCCTGGCGTCGCCTACGTAGACTATCTTAAGCTTTGAGGGCTCCCCCTTCTTCTCGGCGACTGTGAGCATGTCTGCGAGCGCCTGCAGTGGATGCTCGTAGTCGCTGAGCATGTTTATAACCGGCACAGTCGAGTACGCTGCCAGCTCTTCGAGTGTACGGTGGCTGTATACTCTTGCGGCGATCGCGTCAACGTAGCGTGAGAGTACTCTAGCAGTGTCCTTGACGGGCTCCCCCCGGGCTAGCTGCAGCTCGCTGCGGTTGAAGACGAAGGGGTGCGCTCCAAGCTGCACGGCCGCGGTCTCCATGCTTACACGGGTGCGGGTGCTTGGCTTCTCGAATATCAGTGCTATCGTGTAGCCGTCAAGGAGGGGTATGACTTTCTCGCCGCTGTAGTATCGCAGCTTGAGCATCCTGGCAGTGTCTAATATGAGTCGTATCTCTTCGGGTGTGAGGTCCGCGATGCCGAGAAGGTCGCGGCCAGAGAGAGGCCCTGGCACGCTGTGCTCCACCTCACCCGGCGGCCACGGCGGCGCCACGCGGCTAAAAGAGTAGCCTAAAAGTGGGCTGGCTGGAGGGCTCGGTCCATGGGAGTGTCCTCATGGGCCTTTCGGCCTCGGAGACCGCTTATCTTCCTCACCGCCCCTCCTACCACTATATTCCCAGCAGTTTCTCCAACACGACGAGCAGGTAGAAGAATCCGAGCGACATGTTGACCCTTATGAACGCTTTTTTCGCGTAGAAGGGGGAGCCCTTCTCTTCTATGTACCTGGCTGCGAGGTACATAGTGTAGGCTGAGACCGCGAGTCCGTAGAGTGTGGCTGCGGGCCCTATCGCCCCCAGTAGCCCTAGGGCGGCGACGGCGTACCCGGTGGCCATTGCGGCTATCCCTATCCCGGTTCCGACAACGGACGGGTCAGCTATCGTGGGAAGCATGGGTACGCCTGCGCGCATGTAGTCCTCCCGGTAGAAGGTTGCTAGGAACCATATGTGGGCGGGAACCCACGACGCCACGACTAGGGAGAACATGACGGCCGCGGCGTCTATCCTTCCGGCGGCGGCGGCCCAGCCGCCCAGTGCGGGTGCGCCGCCGGCTATTGCGCCTGCAACTATGTTTATCGGCGACCTGCGTTTAAGGAGCAACGTGTAGGCGAACACGTCGAAGATGAAGCCTATTAGTATACCAAACACGTACCATATATTGAACACGACTAGCCCGGCTACAATGGAGGCTACGAGCAGCAGTATCGACATGAAGAGGGCCAGATGGGGGTTAAGCCTTCCGGAGGCTAGAGGCCTACTCCTTGTACGCTCCATTAACGCGTCTATGTCGCGGTCAAAGTACATGTTGATAGCGGTTACGGCGGCTATAGCCGCGTAGGATATAATGATTAGCTCTAGCTGCCTCGCCACGCCCTGCCCGAGCCCTCCGCCCGCAGCATAGGCAGCATAGGCCGTGAACACTAGCAGCGTGGTCTGCTTCAGCTTGAAAAGCCCACCTATCATGGTCTTCGCGGCTGTCACCACGCTGCCGGAGGCACCGCTCCTCGGCTCCACCGACAGCACCCCACAGCCCACCACTCACCAGCCGAGATATCTCATCCCGTAAAAGTTCGGCACCGCCCAGCACCGGTGGCTGACAAGACGTTTCGCCAGTGCAGCCGCTAGAGGGCCGGCATCCGCCCAGCTAGCCAGGCAGCGGGCCCCAGGGAGCACCCGGGCTAACTTAAAACCCGTCAGAAGGGCCGCAGCACCGACCCACCGGGTCGGGGATGTGCAGCGCGCGGCACTGACAATAATAGCGCCAAGCCCCGAAGAGCTCATGAAGTGTACTGGCGCCCTTATAGACGCGATCTGTCCGCAGGGAAAATGCCTCTACAGCCGGGCCCGGTCATGGCTGCTAGCCTATATGCCGGAAGAGTGCCTGCTGAAGGTCTACCAGAGAAAACCCCGCTCCCTAAACGAGCTGGGCCTAGTCGCGCCCTACTCGATAGCCGTAAAGATAGAATGCGGCAAAGCAGAACACGTGGTCACGACAGCCCAGCAGGTAGCCTCTATACTACACCGGGCCTGCCACGGCGCAGCACTAGCTCTGGAGGAGGAACAGGCCTAGCCCGGAGAGGCCCGCGGGAGCCGAAGCCGGTCACCGGGCGCTCAGCAGCGCCTAGGCAGTCATCACGCCGCCCCTCGCGGGGGCCTCAGCACCGGTCCACCTCATCAGGGGGGACAGCTCCTCCCGGCGGCCGCCTGGCGGAAGGGGCTACCACTAATAGCTGCTGAGCGCACGTCCCAAGAGGGGGATGAGGTGCCCGAAGATAAAGGACCGCTGGCTGTGCGTGGGGTGACTGGGGCCTTCCTAGCCGACCCCGCGGCTGCGGTCACAGCCCGAGCAGCCGGCGCGCCAGGGGCAGTAGCTCCCAGCCATGCTGGAGGCGGCGGTAGGCGTTCTCGCTGCACGCTATCTCGTTGAAGGCGCCTGGCCCGGCGTCGAAGCCGGCGTAGGCTAGCATCCAGGGGACGGGGTCGCCGCTGTGGCTCCTCATGCGCCAGGGCGTGGCGTGGTCCGATGTTACTAGTACAGCGGTGCTGGCCATGTCAATGCGGTCGAGGAGAGGCTGTATAAAGTACTTGTCTATTATCTCTATTGCCTCCTTCTTTCTATCGAAGTCGCCGTCGTGTCCGGGCTCGTCAGGCCCCTTCAGATGGACATAGATGAAGCCGCCGTCGCCGACTGCCCGTAGAGTAGCCTCAAGCCTCTCCGGCATATCGCGGCGGTAGTCGCCGCTCGGCGGGCTCACGGGGATAACGTTCATTCCCGCGGCTTTTGCTATGCCGACCTCTACCGGCATCTCGGCTATAGCGTGCGCAGGGGCGAGCCCTACGATCCCGGCCACAGGGGGCAGGCGTGGAATACGGTCGCCCGCGTCGCGCAGCAACACGGCGTTGGCTTTTAGGAGCCCCTTCTTCTCACGCTCAAGGTTTATAGGATGCCTATCTAGAACATCTATCGCCTTATCCACGAACTCGTCGACAAGTCTACACGTGTACTGCGCCTCCGCGCTGTCGTCGAGAGGCTTGCAGCGGGGGAGAACCATCTGCGGATTGGGAACGGCTTCGGAGATAAGCCCCCGCCTCACGTAGGCCGGGTCGATGTTCTGAACCGCCGCGCTGAGCCTCTTGGACCTGCTTCCTATCACCACTACCGCCCGGTGGCCGACCGTCGCCTTCACCCTGGCGTAGCCATCGCCCCCGCCTAGCCTCATCCCGTCCAGAGCCTTTGCGAGCTCTGCGGCCTCTCTGCTGCTCAGGCTCCGACCAACCCGGCGGTCAACTATGCGGCGTGTGGACGGCTCAACGGTGGCAAAGTTCGCCCTAAACGCTACTTCGGACCCTTCTCTAATAGCGATGCCGGCTCCAAGCGCCTCCAGGGGACCCCTGCCCGTGTAGTACCTCTCCGGCTCATAGCCCAGAAGAGATAGTGTCGCTAGGTCGCTCTCAGGGGCGACACCTGGCGCCACCGGGTAGTGCGTCCCGCAAACCGCGTGCCGCGCAAGCTCGTCAAGGCCGGGGGTAGTGGCCTCGGAGAGGGGAGTCTTCCCCTCGTGCGGGACATCTGCGGCGCCGTCAAGTATGAGGAGGATGAGGGTCCGCGGCTTCTCCACGATAACCCCCAGGGAGGAGCGGGGCAGAGGATTAGGGCCTTAAGTTCTCCCCCAGTCTACGTGTCACGGCTCTCAGCAAGGCCTTGGCGTCCACTTCTACGGCGGCTAGCTCCTTCTCTAGCTCCTCGAAGAACCGGTGGAGGAGACCCAAACGCTCCTCGGCCATTCTCCTAGAGGAGTCTAGGCAGAGGTGGCGGTCTAGCCTGGCGAGCTTATCCCGGTAATGTACTACCGTGTCTGCCAGGCTTCTACCCTTCATGTGGCCGTGCAGTATCGCCCTGGCCACGCCAACCGCGCCTATAGCGTCCAGCTTATCCGCGTCCGATATAATACATGAGAGGATAGACGAGGGCCTAGTGGCCTCTCTCTTCGCGTAGCTGTAGCTGTGCTCAAGCACTGCGGCCGCGACGGCCTCAATGTCGTCGGCGTCCATGTAGGGGGAGAGGAGCTGCTCTGCCAGCATAGCTGCAAGCCAAGCATGGTGGGCGCCTGCCTCGTCTTCGACACCTCTGCCTATATCGTGCAGAAGCGCAGCCGCCACTACGAGGTCGCGCCTCTCGTACCCCTCCATCTTTGCCAACTGTAGAGAGGTGCAGGCAACCCTGAGGCTATGGGGTAGGCCGTGTGCCTCGTCAAAGCCCTGAGAGGCGGCGGCCACCAGGAGGAGCCCCGGGCACCACCGGTGAAGGCTACATATCTCGGCTAGCTGTTCCCCACAGCGCCCGGTATACATAGCTGCTGGGCCCCTGGGCGCCGGTGAAGAGTTCCGGCGGATTAGAGCCCAGCGGCGCACGCTGGGCTGTGAAGAACTCTTCGCTGCCCAGAGGCGCCCGTCAACTCACTGCGTGCAGGATGGTGAAGAACGCCACCGAGCCGAGACCTATCAACGCCATGCGTATGCCGCTTACTAGCCGGTTCTCTCCACTAATGCCGCCCAGGTAGTAGCCGAGGCCGAAAAGCTCGAGTATCATCACGGCGGCTGACGTATAGACGAGCACGTGCAGCGGCGGCGAGGCGTCTACGAGCTTCGCCGCTATAAAGGGGGAAACCCCTATGAGGGGGAGAACGATTGCACCGAAGCCGCTCCAAAGAGCTACATAGATAGGCACGAGCTTAGCGGCCTTCTCGTATATTGTTCCGCGGAGCGAGTGGAGCATAACCCGTTCTGTGCGCCGGAGTTCTCGTAGCCTCTCAGCTCTCTCCGAGAGGTACGTGGCTACCACTCCGCTGAAGAAGCCCAGAGAGAACGAGGCCCCCAACACGGTGCCTATGTAGCTGTCAAGCCTCCCAGTCCCGGACACGTAGTTCCCCAGGACTATTCCAAGGCTCGAAAGGAGGCCGTCGAAGCTATTAGTAACGAACATCCTCCTGGCTATCTCCTTGGCACGTAGTATAGAGGCGTAGTGAGCCATATCCCTGTAAAGCCTCATAAGCGCCTCGAAGAGATACAGTAGGCTAGGACGTCTTCCCAAGGTTCTTCGCTGCGCCTCCACCAGGCCCCTCTGCTCGGTAAAAACTGCTTGCAGCCCGTGCTGGTGAGGGATATAAGGCGGCTCCCCGGGGCCCCTGCTCTTGTAAAAAGGAGTGACACGTGGCCCAGCCAGGCTTATCGTCGCTAGCGTTTCCTGCCTACCCGGGACCTCGCAGCTATCAGGCGGTACTCTTCCTTCTCCAGTACTATGCCTCCACTATTCCTCTTTATGATGAGGGTCTCGTCCTGGAGCCTGTAGCCGCAGCGGGGACACTTATAGTAGTATTTTACCTTCTTGAAGCCGTCGCCTATCTCTATTTCAACCCAGTACTCCATAGGGGTGCCACACCTAGGGCATGACATCTTCTTCCCTACACCAGCCAAGGCCATCACCGTGTACGCGGCCTCCGGGACCCTGCTCCTGGCGATACCGGCCCATGGGCGGCGGGTTCCATGGGCTTCACGCGTTGGCAGAGGGAGACGCTTCTAGACCCTCTCCGGTGACAGTATTCTGCTACACATCCCGGGAAATATATAGGTAGGCCTAGCTAGGTGGCCCCCAACCACCACCATAGCCGGCGAGGCGACAAATAACTAGCCTCGCCAGCGCCATATGCTTACGTCACGGGTTCCAGCACCCAGAAGGCCGACAGGGTGAGCTGCTACGGCGCCCCTCTTTGATAGATACGGTAGGCCTCTCACCAATATCCGAATAATGGTCACGGGTAGGTGTAACTTCTCGTGCTTCTTCTGCCACATGGAGGGCTACCGCGAGGGCCTCGAAAAGGATGAGCTTACACTGGAGGAGATACGTCTACTTAAAGAGGCCTCAAGGAGGCTTGGCATAACGGCGTTCAAAATAACTGGCGGCGAGCCTACTATTCGCCCCGACCTCCCAGAGATAGTTGAGATACTCCACGAGGATGGGAGCTACGTCTCTATGACCACTAATGCGTCTCTCCTCCACCGGCACCTGCCGCGCATAGTGGAGGCGGGGCTTGGCCACGTTAATGTGAGCCTCCATGCAGTCAGTGAGGCCGCCTTCGAGAAGATAACTGGTTCGAGGCTCCTCCCTCGTGTTTTAAAGAACATAGAGCTCGCCCGCCAGTACGGGCTACGTGTCAAGATAAACTTCGTGGTTCTACGCGGCATAAACGAGAACGATATAGAGAAAGTCATAGAGCTGGCCTCTAGGGTGGGGGCCGATGTCCAGTTTATAGAGCTCCACCCGGTAGGCAAAGCCAGCCGCGTGTTTAGGGAGCACCACCTGCCCCGCTGGCGTGTTCTAGAGAAGCTAGATAAACGCATAGTAGAGATAAAATACCGGCTAGGCCTGCATAACCGGCCGGTCCTATTGCTCGATAACGGGATACGCGTAGAGATAGTGGGCCCTGTTGGTAACTATCTCTTCTGCGCCGCCTGTACGAGAATAAGGGTAACATACGACTTCAAGCTGTTGCCGTGCCTAAACTGGCGCGGCGCCCCCGTCGAGGTGCGCCCAATGCTTCACGGCAAGGAGAGCTTCGAGGAGAAAGTAGAGGCTGTAATAGAAGCGTTCCGCAGGGTGAACCAGCTCAGGGAGCCCTACGTCAAGTTCCCGCTTAAGGCGCCCTTCACGATACCTCCCAGGAGATGGGCCACGGCCCGCCTCGGCATGCCCAAGCGGAGCGGCACGCTATCACTGACGAAGAGCCACAGTGTCACGGAGGAAACGCTGCTAAAGGAGTGGGGCGACTACCTCGCCTAGCCTCCTACAGTAGCTGCATCTTCACGCTTCTCATGCGGAACAACTTGTTCATGCAGTCGGCGTACGTGGCTCCGTCCTTGCTTCGGGCGACGCACCGCGCGGCGTCCATGAGGCTCCAGTAGTCCTCCTCCTGTAGCGGCTCCTCTAGGTAGAGCGCCAGCGCGCAGCTTGGGGAGACTATGGCCTCGACCAGGCCGCCGGAGCTGAAGAAGTCCGCGAAAGACTGCAGGTCCTTGGAGGATGGGTAGCAGGTGCCTGGGTGGGTGTGTATGAAGACAACGCCGGGCACGCTAGGCAGGGTGACGCTTCGCTCGCCTCCCTCTCCGAGGGCGTACTCGCCGCCCCAGCCGGCGATGTAGAAGTGCTCGCGTCCGCGTCTTGAGAGTGAGCGCAGGCAGTCAAGTACCATGGTGGCCAGGGAGTCTAGCAGTGCGTGAGCAAGGCCCCGGTAGCGGAGCAGCCTAGCGTCGCCGGTTCCGGTGGTGCAGCTGTACTCGGCGGCCAGGGGGGCGCCGAGGAGCCTCGGTAGAGAGGAGCTAATCCGGTCCACGACTTCCCTGTTGCACTCTGCCTCGTCTACTATCTCGATACGGCAGGCCTCTCCGGGCTCAACGGTGACGCCCGCCTTACGGCCCGTGTCCTCCTCGTAGTAGCTTAGCGCGTGAAAAGCGGCCCCGATGCAGCTAGCGCGGCGGGCGAAGCCGCGTAGCCTGTCATCCCTGCACTCGCCGGGCAGCTGCATAGGTGTCCCAGCCGCCTGGGTTGCCTCTGCGCGGCTCTCATTTACTGTTGCACCTCGCCCTGCGGTGGTTTTACACTGGCTGAGCCCGGGCCGCGGCTAGAGTATTAACCGCTGGGCTGCTGGGTCTAATTGCTCCCAGCGGGGTACTGGTATTGGGCGGAGCCGTTGATCCCAAGGAGTACCAGCTGGAGTTCTTCAAGAGGAACGGCTTTGTCCGCAGGAAGTGCAAGATAGGCGGCGAGTACTTCTGGACTCTTAACCCGGAGCAGGAGCACTGCAACGACGCGCCCTGTGTCGAGTACTACTTCTGGAAGGTCCCGAAGAGGCTCCGCGACCTGTCGGTGCGGGAGGCGAGGCGCCGCTTCCTGGACTTCTTTCGCCGCAACGGGCACGAGGTGCTCGAGCCTCGCCCAGTGGTCGCCAGGTGGAGGACCGACCTCTACTTGACGATTGCTAGCATAGTAGTGTTCCAGCCCCATGTGACCAGTGGCCTGGTGCCGCCTCCCGCTAACCCGCTGGTAATAGTCCAGCCGAGCATACGCCTAGAGGACATCGATAATGTTGGCGTCACGCTTGGAAGACACCTGACCAGCTTCGAGATGGGCGGCCACCACGCCTTTAACTACCCGGACCGCAGGGTTTACTGGAAAGAGGAGACGGTAGAGCTGGCTTTCCGGTTCTTCACGGAGGAGCTGGGCATACCGCCGGAACATGTTACGTTCAAGGAATCCTGGTGGGAGGGAGGCGGGAACGCTGGCCCCAGCTTCGAGGTAACTGTAGGAGGCCTAGAGCTAGCCACCCTGGTGTTCATGCAGTACCGTGTCGGGGAGAAGGGCTACGAGCCTATGCCTCTTCGCGTAGTCGACACGGGCTACGGTATTGAGCGTATAGCCTGGTTCACGCAGAACGTGCCTACAGCGTTTCACGCGATATACGGCGGCCTCCTTGACGAGTTCCGGCGCCTACTGGGCGTCGAGGCCGCTCCAGAGAGACTGCTATGGGCAGCGGCGCGCGACGCGGGCCGCCTGGACCCGGAGAACCCGGCTAGCCTGGAGGCATTCTACCGCCGCGCCGCAGAGGACGCCGGCATGCCCCTCGAGGAGGCACGGCGGCTCTTGGAGCGGGAGGCTGCTGTCTACGCAGTACTCGACCACTCCAAGACTGTGGCGTTGATGCTCGGCGACGGCATCGTGCCCAGCAATACGGGCGAGGGCTACCTGGCTAGGCTTGTGATAAGGCGCGCGCTTCGGCTAATAAACAGGCTGGGCAGCGACGTGAGCCTAGTGGAACTTGTGAGACGGCAGGCAGAGTTCTGGGGCCGCGACTATTATCCAAGAATGCTCGAAAACCTGGACTATATAGTAAAAGTGACCGGTATAGAGGAGAACCGCTACTATAGGAGCCTGCAGCGCGGCCTACGTGAGGTGGAGAAACTCCTGCGCCGTAGAAAGAAGCTAAGCCTCGACGACCTGATACTCCTATACGATAGCCACGGCATACCTCCCGACGTAGTCGCGGAGGCCGCCAAGAAGCTCGGCGTGGCCCTCGAGGTACCACACAACTTCTACGCCATAGTGGCTGAGAGGCACGGCGCCCGCGGAGGCGTCGCGAGAAGGGTTGAGGACAAGACGGGGCTGCCAAGCGACATAGTGGCGTGGGCTAACAGGTTCCCAGAGACCAGGCGGCTCTTCCACGAAGACCCCTACCTTAGAAGCTTCACCGCGAAGATAATCGGCATTAAAGGCAACTACGTGGTGCTTGACCAGACAGCTTTCTACCCCACCGGCGGCGGCCAGCTGCACGACACCGGCGTTATACGCGCCTGCGGGGAGGAGCGGAAGGTCGTACGCGTGGAGAAGACACCGAACAACGTCGTAGTCCATGTGCTTGAAAGACCTCTCCCCGGCTCCTGTCTAGGCGCTGTCGCCGAGGGCCAGATAGACTGGCACCGCCGCTACCGCCTGATGCGCCACCACACCGGGGTACATGTCCTCCTGGGCGCCGCTAGGAGGGTTCTAGGCAGCCACGTCTGGCAGGCGGGCGCCGAGAAGACGCCGGAGAAGGCACGCCTAGACATAACCCACTACGAGCTTCCAAGCAGCGAAGAGGTGAAGCGCATAGAGGAGCTGGCGAACTGGGCAATACTCGAAAGGATACCAGTCAAGGCCCAGGTGATGGACCGCAACGAGGCCGAGAAGCTCTACGGTTTCCGGCTCTACCAGGGAGGAGTACCGATGAGCCCCAAGATACGCGTCCTCACTATAGGCGACTGGGACGTGGAGGCGTGCTTCGGCACCCATCTAGCCAACACGGGGGAGATAGGGTCGATAAAGATAGTGAATGTCGAGAAGCTGCAGGACGGCGTGGTTAGGTTCGAGATAGTTGCAGGCAGCGAGGTGGCCAGATACGCGGCAGGCCTCGAAGAGACGCTTGACCGTGCAGCTGCGCTCGTCAAGGCGTCTAGGAGTAACCTCGTGGACAGGCTCGGGAAGCTCGTAGAGGAGCAACAAGCGCTCAAGAAGAGGCTGAACGAGCTCCGAAGGATAATAGTGGATAACATGCTGTACGAGGCCGAGTCCAAAGCAAGAAACCTCGACGGGCTTAAGATATACATTGTTGACGCGTCTCTAGACGTCGAGGCAGGAAGAGAGGTTATGAGAGAGCTGACATCTAAGGGCAAGACCATAGTAGTGATGACGTACCCGAAGGGCGGCGGCCTCGTAGTCGAGGTAGCAGCGTCCAAGGAGGCCGCGTCCGCGATAAACCTGCGAGACGCTGCACGCCGGCTCGCCGCGCAGGGGATACGGGGCGGCGGCAAGCCTACCCACGTAACACTGTTCGCCAAGAACGTCGGCTTAGAGGAGGTTCTGGAGGCCGTTGTTCGAGCCCTAGAGGAGGCGCTAGGGAAGCAGGCATGAGGCCTCCCCCCGAAGCGTTTTATGACGTGTTTTTCCTCCTGAGCCGCGGCTACCCGCGGAGCCACGCCCTCAGCCTTGTCGCTGCAAGGCACCACCTGTCCCGTCCTGAACGCATCCTCATAGGCAGGTGCGTCCACGGCGCAGAGGAGAGCAGGACCGTTCGCAGCAAACTATCCCCCTGCTGCAGGAACCGCTGCCTAGTCGTCGACGTGTTCAACCAGCTAGCAACGATATACGCGGCACTTAGCGGCCACCGGGTCTACCGCTGCAGCGACGGCCTAACACGCGACGCCCTGCTGGGCGCGACTGGGCTAGTGGTTAGGCACGCGCAGACCCTGGCCGATCTCGCCTCCGCCGCGGTGGCCTCCCTAGCGCCCCGCCACGTCTACCTGGTGGTTGACTCGCAGCCCAGCCGCAGCGCCGTGCTGGCCTCGGCGCTGCGCGAGGCGCACACGCGCCGGGGGCTCCCGGCCGCGGTGCTTCTCGAGAAGAAGGCAGACCGCCGGGTCATAGAGCTGGGGAGGACATGCGTAGCGGCGACAAGCGACATAGTGGTTGCTAGGAGGGTTACCGCCCTGCTCGACCTAGCAGGGTACGCCATCAGGCTCTTTGGCTTGGACAGGGCGGTAACCGATATAACCCGTCTCCTCTCACGCCACCACAGCTCATGGTGCAGAGTTGGCGGGCCCGTAGCCTAGCCAGGATAGGGCGCCGGCCTTCTAAGCCGGTGATCCGGGGTTCAAATCCCCGCGGGCCCGCCACCCTGTCACCATGAGCCTGCATCCTGGTTCTCGCCCCTCTCCGGCTGCCTGCCCTACTCCGCCGCACCCGCACAATTCACAGCCTCTACGGAGTGCCGGGCACGCATGTGGAAGCCCTAGGACAAAATCCTCCACAACATACTCTCGTAAGCAGCCGGCTAACGGTTCCCTAAGCCGGCGATGCGGGGCCCCGGCATCCCTGGAGCCGCTATGGCTGCCTCCTTCTCCTCGAGGCAGGTCTCTGCCGGCCCCTCTAGCTCTATAGGTGGTTTTTGGCTGCCGGCGCTCACCCGCCAGGGCTGGGTGCAGAGTCTTGACCGCGCCAGGCTGCGGTCCCTGCCTTAATGGTCTACGTGTCGTAGTCACGGCGTCTACACGGGGCCTCGGGAGGGGTATAGCGGAGCGCCTCCTCGACTACGGTGCCCGTGTCGTAGTCAACGGCTCCAGTGTTGATGGTGTCTCAAGTGCCCTGAGCGAGCTTAGAGGACGGTACGGTGGCGGACGCGTGGAGGGCTTCGCCGCGGACCTACGGGAGCCGGCGGAGGCTGCGCGCCTGGTAGATATGGCTGCGTCCGCGCTGGGCGGCCTGGACGCTGGCGTCTATGTTCCCCCTCCTCCGCCTCCGGGGAAGTTCAGCGATGTTGGCGAGGAGGAGTGGAGGATTTGGGCCAACGCCCTGGCGTTGTCCCCGGTTTGGTTCACACGCGCCCTCCTCCGCTACATTGAGCCGCGCCGGGACGGCTCCGGCGGGATAGTCTATGTTACGAGCGTGGCGGTGCGCGAGCCTATACCCGACATAGTTCTAAGCAACGTGTTGAGGATATCTATGCATGGGCTCGTGCGCAGCCTCGCCCACGAGCTTGGGCCCAGGGGTATACGTGTCAACGCCGTGCTGCCGGGCTACTTCCTCACCGACCGTGTCCGCTCCCTGGCCGAGAAACGTGCAGAGGAGAGGGGTGTAAGCGCAGAGGAAGTGATTGAAGAGATAGGCCGCGAGGTCCCGCTCCGCAGGATAGGCGACCCGCACGAGCTTGGCGACGTAGTGGCGTTTCTGCTGAGCCCTATGGCTAGCTATGTTAGCGGCGCCTCTATCCCGGTTGATGGTGGGCGTCTTCGCGGCGTATTCTAGGCTTCGGCCCCTCTCTGTGGGGCCCCGTGTAGAGGGAGAGGGCGTGGAAAGTGGCCAGGCGGCTGCTGCGCGTCCGCATAAGGGGCATATATGCTACCGCGCTGACCCAGCTGGCGCTCGAGAAGGGCCTACAAGTGGTGCAGGCCTCGCGCGTCATAGCTGAGAGGTTTGGTATACCGCAGCTAAACGTGCCCGCCGACGTGACTTTGAAGAACAGCGAGGAGGACCTCTCCGAGCTAGTCATAGTCGGCTATACATGGGCAGTCGAGGAGGTAATCAAGATACTGCGTGGCGAGCTACCCTACTCCTTCTACTGGGTAGGCTGGCCGCCGCTGCACTCAACGGTAAAGGCCATAGTGACCGGTATGGAGGAGGGGGTGTGCACGGCCCGGGTAGACGGCGTAGAGGCCACAGTAGTGGGCCTACCAGTTGACAGCTGTAAGGAGGGCACCACTATAGTGGCGGGTGTCGTGAAGCCCTCCGTCAGGCCAGGGGAGAGGGCAAAAATAGTGCCAGGGCCGCGGGTGATAGGCGACTATGCTGTCCTCTACAAGCCTCTCTACGGTGCTGCACGGGTTAGCTTCAGCGAACATATACGTGGTGAGGAGAAGAAGGCCGAACTCCTTGGACTGGCAGCGGAATACGTGGCAAGAGGCTACAGCGTGCACTGGCGCAGTAGCAGCAGATACGCGGACGCTGGAACCCTTGCCAACGAGCTGAAGATCCTAGAGCAGCGTCTCCGCGAGGTAGAGGAGGAGGCGGCTAAAGGCGACGAGCCCGTCTACGGTGTCGGTGAGACGGTGGCGGTTGTCAGGCTTAGCAGGCCGGATAAGGAGCGGCTAGACTCCATGCGGGCCAAGGCGGCGCCCACCGCGCCCTGGCATCATAGCGTTAAAAGCGTTGCACCCTCGCTTGGGCTGCTGGTTGACTTCTCGGAGAAACTTATAGAAGAAAACGTTGAGCCGTCAAAGATATTGAGCGGCCTCCTGGCCCTGCTCGCCGAAAAGCTTGTAGAAATACGCCGGGTCGAGATACACCACGTAAAACCCGATGGCTCTAGAATACGCCTCGGCAGCGCCTACGTGAAGAACGTAGATAGGGGCAGGGAGGGGCTCACGCTTATCGTCGAGAGGAGGGTCCGCTCGCCTGGGATATATGACGGCCTCGGCGTCAGAAAGGAGCCGGGCGACATTATAGTATCCGAGATAGATACCAGCAAGTGGGTGATCGTGCACAAGTACTACTCCCGCAGCGGCGAATACAAGGGCTCCTATATCAACATCAATACGCCGCCGGAGATAGGGCTAGACAAGATAGTCTACCTTGATTTAGAGGTGGATATAGTCAAGAGGAGTGACGGTACAAGGGAGGTTATCGACGTGGAGCGCCTCGTGGAGGCCTGCAGGCGCGGCATAGTGACCGAGGCGTTGTGCGAGAAGGTGCGAGAAATCGTTAGGGAGGAGACCGGCTACGACATAGGCCCCCTAAACCTTGATAAACCCGCCGGGCGGGGCGATACTGTATCCCCGCGGAGCCCCCAGGGATAGGCGCGGGTGCGGGGGTGCCCGAGCCAGGTCAAAGGGGGCGGGCTCAGGACCCGCTGGCGTAGGCCTGCGTGGGTTCAAATCCCACCCCCCGCACCACAGTATCCTACACCGGCGCGGGCCCAGAGGCCTGCCTCCGAGAGCTTCTTGAGAGTTCGTGGCCCTTCCGCGGGCCTCTTTGCTACACTGGCCTTGGCTGGGTCACGTGGCTAGAGTGGCGGTAGGTGTTCGGGTGGCTTTACGGCTGCTCCGCATGATGTAGAGGAAGAACAAGGCCGCGGCTAGGTAGGCCACTGTGACGCCTATCTCTAGTACACGTATAGGGCCCGGGTTGTCTTTTAGCTGGTGCTCCTGGATGGCTATGAGGCCCCTGAGAGAAAACACATAGAGCAGGGTTACGGCCAGGAACCCTGCCAGGGGGCTCTCTATGAGCCTCCTTAGCCGTCCCCCGGACACGGTGTTCACCCATGTTAAAGAAGGCTATGCTGGCCCCTGGCTTATACCTTATACACTGCTAACATGCTGCACTGTTACGGGCGGTGACGAGGTTCGCTAGGGCCGAAGACCAGCAGTGAGGACGGTACGGCGGAGACCGAGCCCCAAACCCTACTACCTTACCCAAGGCTGCCCCGCAGGGCTCCCGCCTTGGCTATCGCTGCCTCGGCCTCCCTCTTAAGGCCCTTTGCTATGGCGTCCCTGGCTTCTATTAGGAGCTCGACGTAGTCCTCGTCGGCTCCAGGGTCGCTGCCCACGTAGCTCTTAGCGTACTCCACATCCTCCTCTACCATGCGGAGCAGCTTGTCGTCGTCAACATAGCTCCTCAGAACCTCGATGGAGAGGAACTTGAGGTCAAACTCGATATCCTGGCGCAGCATGGGCAAGATGTTCTCCACGATATCTTCTACAATGTCCTCGCCGTACTCCTTTGCAGCTGCCCGTAGCCCCCGACCGAGCCCTATGAGGGCAGGGGGCAGCCCCATAGTGTAAAGGCTTGCAGAGAACTTGATAGCCCTAGGCAGTCTGGCCCGCCTTGCCTTAGGGTTCGAGAGGAGCCCGGGGTCGCCGGTAAACGCTATACTAGCCTCGAGGCTCCGAGAATACTGGCCATGGCTTAGCCTGGCTCTCCGCCTCGGGACAAACTTCGCTACAAAGCCTATCGCGTCAACCAGCCTAACTACGGGGTAGAGGTATTCGCGTGTAAAGACACGGGCAGCCAAGGTTAGCCTCTTCTCGACCGTGTCGTCGAGCAGGCGGGGCTCCTCGTGGAGACCCTCCTGGAGCGTCTTCACCACGTAGGCCACGTCTTCCGGGCTATGGTCGTAGCGCAGCCCCGACTGTATCGTTACCGTGCGGTAGCCGCGGTACTGGTTTCGAAACTGCGCCGCGGCGTCCGGCGCCAAGTGGCCGCGGAAGGGCAGCGCGCCCACGCCTAGAATAGGGTAGACCCTTGCATTGTTCTCTTCCGCCCATTTCCTTATCCTAGAGAGCGCGTATACGAGCGAGAGGGAGGAAGTCAGGTGGCCATACGCTAGCGCGGTGTCGGACTTGCCGAGTAGGACGCGGTAGCTGCTGTAGTGTATGCCTAGGTGGTTTAGAAGCGCGTTCTTCATGCCTTCAAGTATCTTGTCTACGTGCAGCAGCGACTCGAAGTCCTCGACGAGGGGTATCACCTCTATTCTCCCGCTGTGCAGCCCTAGCTCCTCCTCGGCCAGCCGCTGCATCTTGATTATGCGCCGCTGCACTACATATATCTCGTAGCCAGTGCTGCTCATCGGGTTTATTATGTAGCGTACGGCCTCCTGCCCCGTCTTCTCGATAGCCTTCTTGTTCGCGACCAGTATGCCCCAAAGCACCATTACCTGTCTCTCCGGCTCCTCGAGGCGCTCGGAAGGGATACGGGGAGTGACCAGGAAATCCTCGCCCGGAAGGAGCCCGTGGCGCAGAAGCTCCTCTACAACCCACTGGACCTGGTGGTATGGGGTCAGCTTGCCCTCGTAGTCGATCATCTTCTCGTCGAGGCCGAGCCCTCCTCTCTCTACGGGCAGGAGGTCGCGGAGTGCCTCCTCCACCTCGTCGGGGGCGTCGAAGCCCCGGCTAGCCGAGTCCGGGTGCTGTGTCGCCATAGCTAGTGGTACCGGGTAGCCCAGCACACCCCCCTTCCCTGGCCAGGCCTCACAGCGGAAAAGCAGCATATAAGAGAAGTGGTGGAGCAAAGCAGCCGCCACGATGGCTATTAATCTTCTGCCCTACGGGGACGCGGCTACCCAGGGGCGCCCCAGGCGGGGTGTGGGACGCTTTGGCCTCCCGTGTAAGGGTGCGCGCTTACTCGAGTAGCGCGAACCTCGGCCCCGGCTTCGACGCCGTGGCCGTGGCGCATACGAGCTTCTACGACGAGGTAGAGGCCAGGCTCGAGCCCGGCACCGGCAGCATAGTGGTTGAGACAGTCTACGGCCCCTATGCCTCTGGCGCCGGAATGGCTGAGACAGCGATACGGGCGGTCGAGGCGCTGCTAGAGATAGCCCGCGTCAAGTCCCTCGAAGGTGACATTGTCCTCCGCGTCTATAAGGGTGTGCCTCCAGGCCTCGGACTGGGGAGCAGCGGGGCCTCGGCCGCGGCCGCTGTGAAGGCTGTGGCACACCTACTCGGCCTGGATCTGGGCTACGAGGATCTCGTCGAGGCGGCTGGCCGCGGCGAGGCTGCAGCCGCTGGCACGCCCCACTATGATAACGTCTCCGCTAGCCTGCTCGGAGGCATGACTATCATCGCAAGCGACACCGAGGGAAGACTCTACGTCAAGAAGATACCCTTCGAGGCGTGGCTGGTAGTCTACGTGCCTAAGGTGCGCATGGTTACAAGTGGTAAGACTAAGCTGATGCGGGAGGTGCTTCCGAGAACCGTGGAGCTGGAACGCGCGGCGAGGAACTGGTCGCGGCTAGCCATGCTCGTAGCCGCGGCGTCCATGAACGACCTACGCCTAATGGGCATAATGATGATGCAGGACGAGATAGTGGAGCCGGCCAGGCAGAAATACGTGCCATGCTTCAGCGAGGCCAGAAGGGCGGCGCTCAACGCCGGCGCGCTAGGCGTAGCCATAAGCGGCGCAGGGCCCTCCCTCGTAGCCCTTGCCGGGAACGAGAAGAGCGCCAGGCAGGTCGCGGAAGCCTTGCTCACAGGCTGCGGCTGCTGTGAGGCCGACATAGTCAAGGTCGCAACCGTGGCGCCGCCGGCCTCGCTGCTCTAGCCCTAGCCACCGCCTAGCGCCAGGGGTGTAGCTCGTGACGGCGACCGGCTACCCGGTTAGCGAGGTGCTGCGCGCGCTCCGAGGCGGCCTCAACGACGACGATCCCGACGTGGTACCGGCTGTACATGTGTCAGTGCCCTACCGTTTCACTAGTCCGAGAGAACCACCGCTGCTGGAAGTGAAGTACGGGAGAGAGAACAACCCAACGACCATGTTATTCGAGAACGCTGTTAGGATAGCTGAGGGGTCAAAGTGGTGCCTCGCATTCAACACTGGCATGGCCGCGCTCCACGTGGCCCTTGAGGTGCTCAGAGGCGCGGGGGCGCGCCGGGTGGTAGCGAGCCGGCTCCTCTATGGCACCACGCGCAGCCTGCTAGACCGGCTCGCGTCTAGCGGCCTCCAGGTCCACTACTATGGGCCCCCGTGGGGGCAGCTCCTGCAGGCAGTCAAAGAGCTGGCCCCCGACGCGGTCCTCGTAGAGACTATAGGTAATCCTACCCTGCGCGTCCCGCCCCTCCGCGGGCTCGTCGAAGCGTGCGGCGATGACTGCACCCTCATTGTTGACAACACGTTCGCCTCTCCATACCTCTACAGGCCGGCCACGCTTAGCCGAAAAATACTGGTCGTAGAGAGTGCCACCAAGTACATAGGCGGCCACCATGACGTGCTTGGTGGCGTCCTCTGCGGCAACGACACGGGCCTCCACGAGGCAGCCTGGTCTACGAGGAAGATGACGGGTACAGTAATGCAGCCCCTGGACGCCTTCCTAGCAGCTCGTGGCTTGAAGACGCTACACCTGCGGGTCGAGTACAGCTCGCGCAGCGCGGAGCAGATAGCTAGGAGGCTCGAAGAGGAGCCGCTGGTCGAGCGGGTCTACTACCCGGGCCTGCGGAGCCACCCTGACAGCGCCACGGCCAGAGAGGTGCTCCCCGGCCTCTACGGCGGCGTGCTCAGCTTCGATGTAGGGGACAGCCAGGTGGCCAAGGCGATGCTTAAACGGCTTCAACTAGTAGTCCCCTCCCCGAGCCTTGGCGGAGTGGAGTCGGTGGTTGCGTACCCGTTTGAGAGCAGCCACCGCAGCCTCAGCGAGGAGGAGAAGAAAGAGCTGGGTATAACGCCTGGGCTACTGCGTCTAAGTGTCGGCCTCGAGGACCCCGGCGACGTCCTCAGGGACATACTCTCTGCGCTCCGCTCCGCTAGAGCCTAGTCCTCGCCTTCAGCGCGTCCACCAGCCGGTCTAGGGCTTCGCCTACGTTGCCCTCGCCGGCCTCGTCCAGGATAGCTGCAAGGCCCTCCTCGCCTAGCCTGCGCAGCCACGAGGCCAAGCAGCCGCTGGCCACGGCGTAGCTGAGCGCCTCCCCCTCTACCAGCCCGTACCTCAGGGCTGCGGCTAGCTGCTCCAGGCTGGATACGCGTAGCACGACAGCGCCGCGCCCAGGGTCTATGAAGAAGAAGGGTAGGCTGGCAGCAGTCTTCTCGGCCTCCCTCTGCTCCTCGGCGGGGCTTATCCTCTTCCCATAGCGTACTACTAGTCCGCGCTTCTCTAGCTCGAGGGCGTACTTCCTTATCGTGGACGGCTTGACGCCTACCGCTGCAGCAAGCTCCTCGACAGTCATGGTGCCGTGTCTTCTAAGCAGCTCCAGTATGCGGCGCTGCGTTGACGGCAGCTCCTCGCTCGCCACAGCCTCCACCCGCACAGCTAGATAACACCCACTTCAAGGAATTAAATAGCATTCTGTTCCACACAAGCTCCCCCATTTATATGCAACACAGGAGCCTAGCCAAACATGGTGCCAGCAATGAAGAGACCCGGCTTAGCCGCCCTCGTATTAGCAGCGATGATCCTTGCAGCGGGCCTCGCGCCTACCGCTGCAGCGCTCCTCGGCTCCACCGGCTACGCGTTTACGAGGACAGTGGAGCTACAGGTGCCGGCGGTCGCGAGAACCGAGACGGGCTATGTCGGCGTGATGTCGAAACTTGTAGTCACAGTCGCCTACCCCGGGTCCGGGGTCGTGTACGTCTCCGCGGACCCCCTGACAGAGCTAGACATGCAGGCCGCTGCACGCATGGCCGCGATCGTGGCCACAACCGTTACTGGCTTCGACTACTATAGCTTCGACTACTTCATCCGTGTAGAGTCCAACACGACTATCGTGGGCGGGCCAAGCGCCAGCGGCGCAATGGCGGTCGCAATAATGGCCGCCCTCCGGGGCCACCAGGTGAGAAAAGACTTCTCGATGACAGGCATGGTGGACCCCGACGCCACGCTGGGCCCCGTTGGCGGTGTCCCAGAGAAACTGCTCGCAGCCGCCGATAGCGGGGTAAAGGTGTTCGTAATACCGGCCGGCCAGGAGAAGGCACTAGACCTCAACACCGGCACAGTGGTGGACGTAGTAAAGCTGGGCGCGGAGAAGGGCGTCAAGGTTGTGCCGGCGAAAACCGTGGTTGACGCCTATGTGGCCGCAACCGGGGACCGCGAAATACTAAAGGAGATAATGCCGTCAAAGAGTAGATACAGTTATCCTCCATGGCTCATGGATTCGCTAAAGTCGAGCGCTCTTGAGTTCAAGAAGCTCGCTCTAGGCAACATAACCTGCGCGAAGAAGCTGCTAGCAAACCTCCCGGAGCCTATAAGGAAGACGTTCGACAATCTAATCAACCAGGTCCAGAGCGTGGTCGCGGAGGGCGATAAGCTGTACCAGCGGGGCCTCTACTACAGCGCCGCCTCCCGCTACTTCTCAGCCGCTATAAGCGCGACAAGAGAATGCATAGTAGCACGTATAATACTCGCAGACAACCCGGTGAAGGTGATAGCCGAGAACGTGAGCCGCCTCCTAGACAGTGCCAACCGCACACTCAACATCGTTGAGCCCTTCCTCCGCGGACTACTCTACCGCTCCAAGAACCTCACAGACATTGGCGTACAGCTAGCAGTAGCAACAATGATAAGGATTAACGATGCCCGCGAAACCCTATCCGAGGCCGCAGCTCTGCTGCAGAAGGCGACAACCGGCGCAATAAGCCTCAACCTAGACCTTGTAAACAACCTGGCCGGTGACGCGGTTTACAGCTACTACCGGGCGATCACTGCGAAACAGTGGCTAAACCTCTTCCGTGCCCATAAAGGCGGAGTGCCCGTCCCCGTGAAGAGGCTCCGCTCCTCGGCCTTCTCCATACTCTACTTCGCGCAGTCGACTAGCAGCTACAGCGCCGCCCTAGGCGTGCCCTCGACTACGGCGGCACAGCTGATAGAGAGGGCAAAGACGGTGCTGGCCAAGGCTAACAGCGTCCTAGACTACATAGATGCGCTGGTTTACGCTATCAGGGGCTACACCCTGGCAACCACCCACATGAGGGCAGCGTTCCTTGTCGGCAACGAGTCGATAGCCGCGGCCAGAGCGGGGCTCCTCCTCCTCTCCGGGATAGCAATGCACCGGGGCCTACAGCCAATACTGCCAAGCCTCTACCTCGAATACGGCGACACGCTGACCGGCGCCGCCGCCCTGCAGCTCTATATACAGGGGGCGAGCTACGCGCTGCTCCTCGACACCCTGGTGCCAGGCAAGAAGATGGCACCGGCACAGATGCCAGGCACGGTGACGCACACAAAGACAGTCACTATCACGGTGCCGAAGAACGTCACAATAACGGTTACCGTCGCAGGAAGGGGAGGCACCTCGACGACTACCACCAGGGTGCCGGTGACAGTGACAGCCACGGGCACGGTAACGGAAAAGACTGTCACAACGACTCTAACCAGAACAGTTACGAAGACAGCTACTAAGACGCTGACCAGTGGTGGCGGCGGCACAGCAAGCTGGACAGCTCTATTCCTAACAGCCCTAATAGCCTTCCTAGCAGGCGCAGCTGCGGGAAGAACCGGTAGGCAGGCCTAGCGCCAGAAGGCTGGGTAGCTGGCAGGCCCGTGCCGTGGCCTGCGCCCCCAGGCGCCGCCTAGGCACTGCTAGAGCCAGGGCACCTCGGTGGGTTTTTTCACCGCGAACACGGCCTCCACGTCTCTGCCCAGCGTGCTGCTCAGCTCTGCGCTCAGCTTCTCCGCAAGCGGCCCGGGCACTAGCGGCGGCTGACGCACCGAGGCGGGATGCGCCCTCCTAGTAACCCACACTACGAGCCGTAGAACGACCCTGCCGTCGCTCTTATCAGTACTCATGCCGGCCACAGTGTAGCCCAGCTCCCTGGCGAGGACGTCCGCTGCCCTCCAGAAGCCGCCACCTGCCAGGCTCTCGCGCGCCATGTCGACGGCCTCTTTGCCCGCCAGCCAGGCCAGCCTGCGGGCGAGGAGGAGAGAATACTCCGGCCTAGCGTCGTCCCGGTCGAAGCCCTCAACTTGTTTAGCTAGGCCGGCGCGCAGGGCTAGATCGTAGGCCTCGAGAACACTCAGCTGTGGCAGGGTCTCGAGCCCGCAGCCCCTTCTCTCGCGTACACGCAGCAGCGCCTCCTGTAGACGCATGCCCCGGTAGTGAAGCAGCCACGCGGCCGCAAAGAGCGGGCTCCTACCGCAGCCCCGTAGACAGTGGACTAGAACCGGTGTCTCGCTGGCGCGGCCCAGGGCCCATGCCAGCTCGGGCAGGGTGGGGGCATTGTACTCCCCCACGAGTAGCCACACGTGCCTAGCAGCCACTGCCTGTAGGCTGCGGGGGTCCACGTGGCCACCGTAGACGAACTCGGCAGGCGCGGCGAGCGAGACCACGGTCCTAAACGTGTTGGCTATCTCCTCGAGATCCTCGGGGCGCGGCATCGGGCTGATAGCTATCGTTGAGTCCTCTATCCAGTAGGGCTTGTAGCCGGCGTGCCTGCTCCATGAGAGAGGGTCCTCCAAGGCCTCCTCCTCCCCGTGTACCCGGCGGGATGAAGCCACTAGTGGATGGGTATGAAGCGTGCGTTGCAGGAGCGGCCCTCTAGTTCCCTAAGGAACGCCTGTATCCTACCCGAAGGCCCCCGCACCGCCACTACTTCTACGCAGTCGTCGGTCACGTGGACGTGGTTAGAGGAGACGACTATGTCGCGGTACTTTTCCAGCACCGTGAACACCTTGTCCCTCGAGTTTCTAACGCTGCGGAGTACTAGGAGTCCGCTGCAGTCGTGGGCCTCAAGCAGGTGCTTGTAGTCATCTATGAATTTCCTGACGGCCCGTTCTACGAGGGACGAGCGGTCGACTCCTAGCGCCTCTGCGAGCGCGTCGAGTCTCTCCGCGAGCGAGGCGTCCAGCGAGACCCCGAATCGACGCTTCCTGCCGGAGGCGGCCATCCTCTCTCACCCCTGCCTCGTGGAGAGCAGCGCCACGATGTAGAACAGGAGGAGAACTAGGCCCGACGCGCCCGCGGGTGCGATGTTGAATACGTGAGCCGCCACTAGGCCCAGCGCCCCCGAGAGGGTGGCTGTGGCCGACGCAACCAGCAGAGCCCCTCGGCTGCTCGACGCATAGCCAGTCATGGCGCCAGGTATAAGCATTAGCACATGTTCAAGTACGAACCCCACGGGGCGTACGAGCAGCGCAACACCTAGCCCCATCATCGTGAAGAAGGCGGCGTCGTACAGCCGCGTGTTAAGCCCTGACAGCAGCGCAGCCTCCCGGTCAACTCCTATATAGACCTGCTCCATATAGGTGGCCAGCGTCAAAGCAGCCACCACCAATGCCGCAGCTACAGCAGTGAAGGCCTCGCTCCGTACCGCTAGCAACGGGTCGCCGAAGACAACCGCTGTAATATCGAAACCCAAGGGATAGCTAGAGGCAACGACATAAGCCAACACTACGCTGAGAGAGGCACTGACAGACACGAACACCGATGTAGCAACATCCGGGTCGACACCCCGGTGTATAGCATAGCCTACCGTATAGATAAGCAGCAGCCCGATAGCCGCGGTAGCGGCATCCAGCGGGACACCGGTTTCAGCCATAACCGGCACCGCTATCAGGGCTGCCAACAGGGAGGCGTGAGGCGCGGCACCTGCGAGGAAGAAAAGCCGCCTAGCCGCCACCAGGCTGCCGAGAAGCCCGAATACCAGCGTCGCCGCCGCAATAACCACGGCAGGAATGTACTCGCCGGTAACGGCCGCGTAGGAGACATAGAGGATGGGCGACACGGCTAGACCCACAGCGGCCAGCTTCTCTATCCTAACCATAGACGCCCACACCCCCACTTACTGGGACGCCAGCTCCTCCGCCTCCCTTGCTACCACGCGGAGCTTCTCCAGAACACTGCCAGGCGAATAGGGGGCGGGGACGCGAAGCAAAGGCCGCCCATACTCCTTCGCCATCTCGGCAAGCTTGGTGTCAGCGGGTGTCGCGAGCCCTCCCCGGGAAGACATCACAACAGCTATTGCACCCTCCTCCAGGAGGCTACGCGCCTTCCCGACCTCTCCAGGCGTGGGCGAGACGCCAGGCTCGGGTATCAGCAGCCACGCGACCGTCACATTAAGCCACTGGACTGCGTACTGTACAGGCGGCGCCGACCCCACCGCGACAGCTGAGAGGCGCGGCGCGGCAGCGACCACAGTGTCCACTTCTTCTAGGATCCTCTCCGCGTTCCTCATATACTTGGCTTTGCATCCCGGCCGGAGTGCTGCAAGCCTTTCAGCGATATATGCGATGAACCTCTTGTAGTTTGAAGGGTCATAGATAGGCATATGGTAGTTGGGCTGCCCGGTAACCGGGTTTACGAGCAGCCTGATGCCTTTTATCCGCGGTATCTCTACCAGCCTGGAGGGGTCAATGACGTCTCTCAGCTTCACCTCGAACGGCGCGTGTCCTGTTGAGACTACTAGGTCTGCCTCTCTAGCCAGCCGGAGCGCCGATGGTGTAAGCTGGAACTCGTGCGGGTCCACGCCCGGCGGCACCAGGGACACTACCCGGTCGCCGCCGCATAGTAGCGGTCTTATGTCGTCAACGAGGTTGGGGAAGGTGACGACAACTAGCAGCCCCTTGGCTCCCCCTGTTCCGCCGTGGCCACTGTTTGCGCTATGTTTGTTTAAGGCTGCAATCACTACAGTTGCCAGAATAGCTGCCAGCACTATAAGCGCCGCGGCCTGCAGCAGTCTCCCCCTCGCCGCCATGGTGCCACCCACGTGTGTGCACAGACAAAGATAAACTGCTTAAATAGTTGTGCACACAGCTCTTCTTGGCTGGGATGGAGACAGGGGGTGCAGCGAAGTGCTAGCCGCGGGCCTAGGCACCGTGCCGGCGGAGGCCGCGAAGAAACACGCCAACGTGACCGTGAAGCTGGTCGACATAGACGCAGGCTACCGTGGAGAACCGGTGCTGCGCGGCGTACGGCTCGAGCTGAAAGGCCCCGGCCTGGTGCAAGTACTGGGCCCCAATGGGGCGGGGAAAACAACCCTACTAAAAACAATGCTTGGCCTTCTAAAGCCGCTAAAGGGCCGCGTATACATCAACGGCGAGGACGTGACAGGGAACCCCAGGAAGGCGGGCCGCTACGCGGGCTACGTGCCCCAGCTCGAGCCGGGTACGAACAACTACCCGGTGACACCCTGGGAGCTCGTGCTCACCGAGTGCAGGATACGGTGCCGGGGCGGAGAGAGAACGGTCGCAGAGGAGAGAGCGGCGGCGGCACTGAAAAGAGTCCGCCTACCCGAGGAGAGCTGGCACCGCCCCCTAGGCAGCCTCAGCGGCGGCCAGAGGCAGAGGGTATTCATAGCACGCGCACTTGTCCACGACCCTCCGCTTCTAGTCATGGACGAGCCTTTCTCGGCTGTAGACCCCGCGGGCAAAGTGGAGCTTGCAAAACTTGTAGGCAGCCTCTCCCACCGGCGCCTCATAGTTGTAACCAGCCACGACCCCATGCTGCTGCTAGAGTACACCACTATGGCGGTGCTTGTTAATCGGCGCATAGTTGCCGCGGGGCCTCCCAGTAGGGTGCTGGCACCGGACGTGCTCGCCAGGGTCTACGGCGCCGGCTTCCTCCTCGTCCGGGAGCACCCCCACATACTAGACGCCCACTAGAGAAAGACGAGAGAACAGCGGGTAGACGGGGTTTGGAGAAGAGCTGCGAGCCTCCAAGAAGGCCTGGCCGCGGCCTACTCCCCGAAGCGCTGGCGGAGGCGCTTCGAGGGCCCCTAGCCGGCCAGGCCGGTATAAGAGTGGTGGAGATAGGCCTGGGTAGAAGGTTCACCTACGTAGTGGGCGAAGACGGCAGCCTCGGCATAGCCTACGCGCCGCAGGATGAGCCGCTGCCGAGCTGGCTTGTCGAGGGAGAGCACAGCTACGGAGACATAGTAGGCTACGCGTGGAGCCACCCTGTCCTCACCTCCGCCGCGCTCGCCGCCGCCAACGCCGCCACAGCCTCCCTAGTGGACAACGAGGGCCTAGAGGCGCTTGACGCCACGGCGGGCGGCGACATCGCGGCGGCCGTCATTGAGCGGGGTGTACGCGTAGCCGCCCTCGTCGGCTTCGTGCCCGGTGTCGCGGCCCGTCTACGGCGCCTCGGCGTAGAGGTGGTGGTCTACGAGAACAGTGCAATGCACCGGAGGGAGGCTGAGAAGAACGGCTTCCAGGCGTACCCCGGCCAGCAGCTCGTCGTAGACATGGATAGCTTTGACTACATCGTGGCCACCGGGTCGAGCCTCATAGACCCGCTCCTCGTATACGCGGCCAGACGCGGCGGGAAACCCATGGCGCTTGTAGGCCCCACCAGCAGCTTCCACCCGGCCGCGGCCGCTCGCCTAGGAGCCGACCAGCTGGGGGGAAGCTACGTCCCACCGGAGAACCGCGGAAAGCTTCTACGCTTGGTGAAGGCGGGGCAGGGGTTCAGGCGTATAAAGAGCCTCGTAGTGAAATGGCTGTGGAGGAGGCGGCTATGAGCACGGAACTCGCAAGGCTCCGTGACGCCCTCCAGGCCAGGCTCTGCGCCAAGGCGAGCCTAGTCGAGGATAGCGGTGTGTGCGTTCTCCTCTACTGCAGGCGCAGCGACGGCCCCGACCTCCTAATAGCGGCGTCAGCGGAGGAACACGGCTGGCTCTACGCTAAGACAGTTGCAGAACCCCTCGTAAAGCCGTACATGTGGCACTGCAACGACGTATTCATGATGCCCTACGGCCTCTACTCTTTCGCCAGAAGCGTGGAGGGCCTCGTGGAAAAGATGCTCTCCAAGGAGAAACTAGTGCTAGCACAGTACCGTCTAGCACTTCAAAGACTAGGAGCCGGATAATAGCGCGGAGGCGTCCGCCAGCCCCCTATCCGGGGAAGAGGGCGCCGGACAGCCCCAGGGGTTAAAGCCTCAATGTGCAGCGCACGAGGCGGCGCTTGCATAGCCTTAGCGCCGCGTCTATCAGCTCCTCGGTGTCAAGCGACGCCACGTCGATTATCGAGTCGTTGACGAGCCGCTTGAGTACCTCTTCCTCTTCTTCCGACAGGCTGTGCTCGCTATAGGTTAGGGACAGCAGCTTCACGGCCTCCACGAGGCTTGCAGGCCTCTTCCTGCCAAGAGCCTCCGCCAGCCGGGAAACCATGTCGCAGAGCTCCCTGGCTGCCCGTAGGTGCTGCCGCGCCTCCGCCGTGCGGTGCCGGAGCGCCTCCGCCGAGCTGTCCTCCGCGAGCTTCTCCAGCTCCTCCCTGGCTGCCGCAACCTCGGCGGCCGCCTGGCCGAGCCAGCGGCAGTAGATTCGCGCCTCGCCCCCTTCGCACTCTTGCAGCGCCCTCGATATCTCCCCTAGAAGCTCCGAGGCGGCATAGGCGGCGCTAGCTGCGTCGCTCATGTGCCTGGCGACGTTCTCCAACGCTTCAAGAGCGTCGCTGAACGAGGCCTCGGCCACGGCCTCCGCGGCCAGCGTTATGAATACCGTCCTCGGCTTGCCTGTGGCCTTTTCCAGCCTAACGGCGCTCGCATAGATGCTCGTCAGCAGGCTCGCTATTTGGCGCCAGTTCCTGGCAACCTCTTCCACGCGTCTCTCAATCTCCGAGACTTTCCCTGCCCCCCTGCCGGTGACGAGGTTTCTCGTCACCGGGGCGAGAGGCCCCGAGGCCTCAAGGAGGCTCACCGCGAGCTTCACGCCCTGCGGGCTAGGGCACGTATCGGCCTCTACGGATACAGCGTAGAGTTTCGAGTAGAGCGCCCGCGTCATAACGCTGCATAGTCTCGAGGCAGCCTGCTCGGCGTCAACATAGTGCCCCTTGTTGAGGAGGTCTAGTAGTTCCCTCGCAGCGTCCAGGGCCTCGTTGTCGACGCCCACGTGTGGTGCCGCTTCGGCCGCCGCAGCGGTCTTGGCCTCCACCCTCTTTAGTACTGAGACGTGCTGTGCTGCTAGCTCGGCTTCTCTGCGGAAATCCTCTAGGAGCCGGGTGATGCTCCACTGGGCCGTACTCATTAGAACCACCTCCTCCTTAGTCGGCTTAGATGAGTGCTACGCGGCCGTGAGGGCCTGGCTGTGGGCGGGCTGTGCGCCGCCCGCCACCCTGATAATGGACTCCGCGAGGCTAGCTATGCGCCTCTTCAGCTCCTCCAGCTCCCTCCTGGCGGGCGTTGCCGCGGCGTGCTTTGACAGCTCGGCGAGCGCCGCCTCCGCCAAGCCTATGTAGCCTAGTAGCTCGTCCACGCTGCCTACCCTGGCCACGTCCTCCTCTATCGCTTCAAGAGCTTTCCTGGCCACCTCGCCCGGCAGGCTTGCAGCATTAGCGCGTAGCGCCTCCAGACGGGCGGCTATCTCCTGGACACGTCCAGTGGCGGCCTCCACGAAGCCCCAGAGCTTCTTCTCGACAAACGCTGCGGCGAGGGGCTCGTACCTCCATAGCTCTCCGAGCAGCTGCTCCAGCCTGGCCGCCTCGGCCGCCACCGCCTCCAACACGCCGCCGCGTGCCACGCTTGCCGCGGCGTGGAGCTTCTTCAACAGCCCCGGTAGCCTGGCTACGTGGCTCCGGCCGTTGAGGGCCGCCGCCCGGAGCGGGCCGGGAAGGGCTGCACGGCAGTCCTCTGGCAATGCCTCCAGGGCCTCCAGGGCGGGCAGCTTAGCCACCTCGTCGGCGGCGTCCACGATATCGGGGAGGCTCGGCGCAGCCGCCCCCATGATGGATGCCAGCCTGATTGCGGTGTCACGCAGCTCGCCATAGATGCTGGCTACGCGTCTCCTTGTATTCTCGTCTGCCAGCGCTAGCCTGACCACGGCGGCGCCGCCTTCTTCGCCGTAGGCGGCTGCCAGGCGTTCGAGGGCCCTCTCGGCCTCTAGCAGCTGAGGCGAAAGGAGCCGGTGCAGCGCCTCAAGAGTGAGGGACTTCAGGCTGTCACCGTAGAGGGCCAGTATCCTCCTACCGTGCGAGTCGAGCCGGTCTGGGCTGCAGCTCTGCGTGCCCAGGGCGTAGTTGTAGAACAGCGAGTAGAGGAACAGGCTTAGACGGGGCCCCGCCGCGGCGACCGCCACGACGCCGGCCTTCTCGAGGCTCCTAAGCCATGAGGGCAGCTGCTCCTTTCCAGCCTCACTGCTCCTAGCGTCGGCTACGACGACAACGGTCTTGGCGCTGCAGATGCGGCCCCGGAGCGAGGGCAGTAGCCGGAGCGGCGCTACCAGCAGGCGGACACCGTGGCTGGTGAGCGCCTCCTCGAGACCCAGTAGGCGGGCGACGTGCCCCGAGTAGTCGATAACCTCGTCGGGGCTAAGTGACTCAACTACATCCACCACCTGCATGATGCCGGCCTTCTTGGCGCAGCCTAGCAGCGGATTATTGGTAGCCGATGGGTAGAGACGGGTGAGCATGGCGGGCCGAAGGTATACCGCGGCCTCGTTCCCCCTCCTGGCCTCTGGCGCGACGAGGTCGGGGTTCATGCTTTCAAGCAGCTGCGCGGCTGCCGGGTCGTCGCCGTACATCTCGCGGGCCAGGTCGGCGGCTATCGCGAAAATGTCTCGAAGCGACTGCATGTCGAAGGGGAGTCTGCCCTGCCTGCTCCAGGCACTCACCACGTGCTCGAGGGCCGACACGGCGTGGTCTATGCTGGACGACGTGACTCCGCGGCTGCGCGCAACCCTCTCCATCCAGGCCGTCGTCTCCGCTACTAGCTCGTCGGCGTCTATGAAGCTCCTTGTGAAGCCGTATACGGGCCCAGCCTCGGGGACCGGCGGCTCCCCCAGGTAGCTCTCCAGCAGGCTAGACGGCGCAGGGCCGACGAACGAGGCAAGATAGGGGAGCATGGCCTTGTTCTCGACGAACCGCTTCACGTCGCGGTAACCGCTCCTGTCGAATAGCGGCACGCCTTCAAGCATCTCCCTGGCCAGGGCCTCGTCGCTGAGAAGAAACGCCTCCAGCGCCTCCGGGCCCCCACGGGCAGCCTCCAGCAGCCGGGGAACCACCTGGGTTACCAGCATCTTGACCCACGCGGCCCGGCCCTTAGACGCCCACCACACCATGTTGGCCAGAAGCTCCCTGTGGTTCTCGTCAACCCCCTCCTCGGCCAGCAGCGACACTATCACCGGCTTCGGGATTAGCGGTATAGTGAGGACACGGCTCCTCCAGGCTACCGGCCCGAAGACCGCCTCCTTGAGAGTAGAGGAGGGCCCGAACGCCAGGACCGGGTACACCCACGTGGCCCTGGTCCTCACCGCCTCCGCGAGGCCGCGGAGCGGCGAAGTCTCGTGCTCAACTATCCCGCGGAAGAGGTCGTAGCTCTCCTCTATCTCGTCGATAAGCAGTACAAACACGTTGTCGCCGTCGGCGTTGAAACGGCTACGCACATAGTCCTCCACTATGCGGGGCAGCTGGGACTCGTGTACCGTGCCATACTTCTCAACAATGTAGTTGACAATGTCTGCAAACTCTACGAGGGCGGCTCCGGCCCCCAGCCTGTCGGCATAGTAGCGGAGGTGGCGGAGAAGGGTAGTCTTCCCGCTCCCGTAGGGAGCCACGACTACCGTCATCCAGTACTCGCTCTCCCCTCCCCTGATGTAGGCCTCAACATATCGCTCTGCCTCCTCCCTAACCTGCCGGTGCTCGTCGCTATAGTCGCACCAGCCGCTCTCAAGGCACACAATGCCGCCGCTCTCCAAAACAGCGCCCCGTCGGTGCTAGCTTCATAGAGGCGCATAGCGGCGCTAGTAAAAACCCTAGGACGGGTTAAGGCTGCGGTACTGAGGCGGGCAGGCAACCCTGAAGGGTGTGACGAGCCCGCGCCTACTGAGCCGTAGCTGGCGGCTGTGACGAGGGTCTTGAGTGCTGACCCCCCATGCTGCGTGGCGGTGTGAGGCGTTAATTGCAGGGAGGCGAGGGGCCGGCAGACGCGGTGGCCCCGTATGGGTGGCGTGCTTGGGCGTTACCGCCTACTCCTGGTCGACCTTGACGGCGTGGTCTGGAGGGGGTCGAGGATACTTAGAGAGAACGTCGAGTGGCTCGTCGAGGCGCGGGCGGCGGGCGCAGCGATAGTCTTCGTCACCAATAATTCTACGCGTAGCCGGAGGCTCTACGCGGAGCGCCTGTCACGGATAATGGGGTACAGTGTTAGCGTCGGGGAGGTTATTACAAGCGGCTACGCGGTAGCCCGCATGATAAGGGAGAGGAGCGGCAAGTCGCGTGTGCTAGCCCTTGGCGAGGAGGGGCTGGTCGAGGAGCTAGTGTCAGAGGGTCACCTGGTGCTCTCAATAGCGGATGGGGCCAGGTGCCCGGTTGACTACGTGGTATTGGGTCTAGACCGCGGTGTCACCTATCACCGCCTACGTGTAGCCCATGAGGCGGTTACTCGTTGCGGCGCAGAAATAGCCGCCTCCAACACCGATGCGACGATCCCGGTTGAGAAGGGGACTGCGCCCGGCGCGGGCGCCCTCCTCGCTGCTCTCGAGAAAAGCACCGGCAGGAGAGCCTCACTTGTGGCCGGCAAGCCGGAGCCCTACATGTACCGGCTGGCCCTGGAGAGCTATGGCGCCCGGCGCGAGGAGGCACTAGTCATAGGCGACCGCTGCGACACCGACATAGAGGCTGCCCGCCGCGCTGGCCTAGACAGTGTGCTCGTACTGACCGGCGTCGCCGGCGAGGCGGGCCACGGCTGCGACGCGACCTATACCGTGGGGACCCTTGCTGAGCTGCGCCACCTAGACACATGAAGTCATAACACCATCCATGGCTACTGTCGAGCCGTTCATGTAGTCGCTGTAGGGGGATAAGAGGAAGGCAAGGAGAGCCCCCAGCTCCTCCGGCCTCGCCACGCGGCGAAGCCTCGACAGCTCGACAACCCACCTACGCCACGCCTCCTCGAAGCCTATACCCGACCTCTCGGCTAGCAGGGAGATGTTCCGCCTCGCGCCCGGCGTGTCGAAGCTGCCGAGCAGCACCGTGAACGCCTTAACGCCGCTCTCCGCGTACCTGAGGGCTATGCTCCTCGCTAGCTGGACCAGTCCAGCCCTGGCCGTGTCGGCTAGGACGAAGTGAGGCATAGGGGACTTCACGGTAATGGAGGACAGGAACACTATGGTGCCCTTTCTGCCCTGCTCCAGCAGCCTCCTAACGTAGAGCGTCGAGACATAGCCGGGCGCTATAAGGTGCTTCCTGGCGGCCTCCTCCCAGTCCAGGTAGCCGGCCTCGTGCAGGTAGCAGGGCTCGCAGGAAACGTTGGGCGCGTTAAAGACCACCGCGTCGAGGCCGCCAAGCGCCTCCTCGGCCTCCTCGAGCAGCCTCTCCACGCCCTCCCTCGTCGCGATATCCGCCGCCACCGCGGCAGCGGCGCCGGCCCTCCTGGCGGCCTCCTCGGCCCTCTCACGGCTACGGCCATTAACGGCCACTATGGCGCCGAGCCTGGCGAGCGACGCGGCGGCGTAGAAGCCTATGCCCTGAGTAGAGGCTGTTACAAGCACCCTCAGCCCCTTGACGCGCGGGGGCTCGGCCAAGCCCACACCCTTGCAGTGCCGTTAACGCGCGTTGTTAGTTAAAGGCTCTATGCAGTCCGGCGGCACCTTCTCGACCAGATATATCTTCGGGCTAGCCCTCACCACGGACACACCGTGGCGCCTCAGGCACCCAGTATCCACGGCCAGCACAACAACGTCGCGGCCATGCCTCCTGGCGACCTCTAGCGCCGTCTCCAGGTCGGCAGACAGGTGGACAGCGACCCGCTTCATAGGCAGCAGGCCGCGGCGCATGATAGAGGGGAGGCTCCGCCTAACCGTGCCATGGTAGAGCACAGGCGGCACCTCCTCCCAGGGCAGAGGCCGGTACCCCAGCTCCACGCGGACGCTGTGGCCATAGGATGCCCGTATCAGCCCCCTCTCCTCGTCCAGCTGGAACCGTCCACGCGGGTCAAGCTTTGCCACAGCCACGACGTGCTCCGGCGTGACCCACCAGTAGTGCTCCCTCCCTCTCCACCTCTCGCGTATAGCCCTGGCAAGCTCGCGTACAGGCACCCAGCCACCGGGGCCCAGGCTTAGCCCGGCCTCCTCCGGTATGTGGCGCAGCAACGCGCTCATGAGCTTGCTTAGGCGCAGCCTCTGCTCGCCGGTCATCAGCAGCTCTGAGGGGCCGCTGCACCGCTCCGGGTCTTCGGTGTAGACGCCCCTCCGGCACCGGTACACGGGCCGTAACTGGCCGGCCACGCCTCCGCACCGTCTAGCCGGGTGGCGCGGT
>Ga0256833_1000228_pt1 | contig 44847 bp, 55 predicted proteins | sample 356284metaG_FD_190535 | JGI IMG/M metagenome (GOLD analysis project Ga0256833, IMG submission 190535) | Hydrothermal vent microbial communities from Mid Atlantic Ridge, Atlantic Ocean - 356-284 | ecosystem: Environmental > Aquatic > Marine > Hydrothermal vents | place: Atlantic Ocean: Mid... | reverse complement strand
ACTCGAGTTGAAAATAAGCAAGACTAAGAGTCAATACTGCCCTGGCCCGGCCCTCCGGCGTGTGTTGAAAATAAGCAAGACTAAGAGCGACATCTGCCACCGTGTAACCTTTTATCTCGCCTTCAAGTTGAAAATAAGCAAGACTAAGAGCGCCGCGTCAAACGAGCCTGACGGGTGGAGCGATTGTTGAAAATAAGCAAGACTAAGAGCTGTCAGGCTCCATCCACACCAGTATCTCCCCCGGTTGAAAATAAGCAAGACTAAGAGTATGCGTAATTCCCCGTCCAGCTGCCATATGGCTGCCCTAGGTTGAAAATAAGCAAGACTAAGAGTATAGCCGTCCTCTGTAAATTCTATCGCATGTTGAAAATAAGCAAGACTAAGAGAGAATAGGGGGTGAGCCGTGTTGTTCGGATGCCGTTGAAAATAAGCAAGACTAAGAGTGCTTTGCACCCAGGTGGCAGTAATATGTCCGTTGAAAATAAGCAAGACTAAGAGCGAATACATAGCGAGAAGCGGGAACAGACATGTTGAAAATAAGCAAGACTAAGAGCACTCGCCCTCTTGCTCGATCTCTTCGCCACGGCGGCCGGCCTGTCGCTGGGCCTGCCCGAGGCCGGGCCGGTGGCCAGGCGTGTGATGCTGCTAGTAGGCATACCCGGCTACGCGGCCCTCGAGGCCGCCATCGTGCTCTCCTCATACTACATCCTAAGGAAGATGCCCCACACGAGGCCGTGGGCCGCCCTCGCCGCCCTCGGCCCCTGGCTCGCCGGCTGGGCCAACCTATATCATATTCTAGGGGTGCTTGGCCGTGGCTAGCAGGCCGTGCGCCTACGTGAACACCAGCATAGTCCTAAGGGCCCTAAACCCCAAGGAGCCGGGGCATGGAGAGGCTAGACGGTTCCTCGAGGAGTGCTGCCGCAAGTGCAGGTGCGTGTATTCTAGCGTCCATGAGCTGGAGCGTATGACCCCGATGCAGAGGCTGGTGTTCGAGGGTTACCTGGAAGGCCTAGGCGCGGCAAAGGTCGACGTGGACACGAGGCAAGTCCTAGCCCAGGCCGAGGGCTATAGGCTCAGGGCTGGCGCGGCCGAGAGCAGGCGTGTAGACATAATGCACATGGTAGCTGCCAGAACAATAGGGTGCACGTGTATCCTGGCAATAGACAGGTTCATCCGAGCCCGCAGCAGAGACTTTAAACTAGCGTACGCTAACCACTATACAGGGTGCGAGCCCTGCTGTCCACAAAGAAGTGGCGGGAGAACAGGGACCGTGCAAGCATACTCCTCGGCCTCGTCCTCAAAGTTGGCAACACAGACGAGGCCTGGCAGGTCTACAGGCAGTGGGCAGACACAAAAATCACCTTCAAAGAAGCGGAGAAGAGGCTCAGGGAGCTCGCGGCGAAGGCCAGGGCCTAGGCGACCCAGGCGGCGCGGGGGATAACACGTGGACCCCGCAGAGGCCTGGCTCGCGGCCCTCGCCTCGATGACCCTCGTATTCCTCGTGGTATACTATATACTATAAGAAGAGCAGCGCCCAGCGGGCCCTCTTGTACGCCCTAATCCTGGGTAAGGCGTGGGCGGGCGTGTTCTGGGCCCTGTTGAAAAGGGGAGATTATCTGCGCTATTCTAGTTATGAGAGATGCTGCTGGTTGGAAGTAGGCAGGGCTGTGAGGATGGAGCCCTTAGCTTCTTCTGTTTCTCTCTGTCTAAGTGTTGCGTTGGATGGTATTGTTAGTGGTGGGTTGTGGGTTTGCTGGGGATGGGCGTAGTCTAAAGGGTGGGTGCCGCGGCTCGTCTTCGCGGCCGCTGGGGTTGGGCCTGGATGGGTGTTGTCTAGCTTTCGAGGGCTTCCGCGAGGGCGGCTTCGAGCCAGAGTGGGGCTAGCCTGAGGGGGTACTTGCCTACTAGTGCTGTGTCGGCCTCCCTGGCCAGGCTCGCGGCTGTGGCTCGTTTGCCCTCGATGATCGGGTCCTCGACTACCTCCACTAGGGCGCCGCGGAGGCGGATGCGTGCTGTGAGCCAGCTTGGCGCTCCTTGCGGGGGCTCTTCCACGTGGGTGGCGCCTACTCGGAGGGCGGCTATGAGCCTCCTCCCGTACTCCCGGCTGGTGACTAGTATGAATCTGGGCTCGCGGGGTGGAGGGGCTACGCCTCGGAGCCAGAGGTTGACGGGGCCGGCTAGTATGAAGTCGGCCCCCACGGCTGCCGCCCTCCCTAGTAGTAGGTCGAGCGTCCAGAGCAGGTCTACCGGCCCCATGTGGGCCCTCCCCGGGGGGTCAGGGTGTTATTACCGCGCGGCCCACTAGGGAGCCTGACAGTACGTCGCGGTACGCGTTGTTTATCTCTTCGAGGCTGTAGGCCCGGTAGAAGGGGCGGATGGCCCCGCTCGCCGCGAGCTTCACGGCGGCCCGGTACTCGTGGATGTCGTAGGCCGCGCTGCCGTGCATGTGGATCTCCCTCATCACGAAGAGCGCCGGCCTCTCTATGGCCACTGGCTCGCCCGTCACGTTGCCAACCAGCACAAGGTTCCCGCCGGGCCTCAGCGCGCGCATGCTCTCATTAATGGTCCTCGCCCCGACGAGCTCGACCACAGCGTCGACGCGCCCCTCGCTCCTGTAGAAGTCCAGGCTAGTCACGGCCCGGACCCCGAGGCTCTCCAGCAGCTCGGCCTTCTCGGGGCTGCGGGTGTAAGCGTAGACCCTGGCCCCGAGGAGTGCGAGGTACTGGATGCCGTGGACTCCCACGCCCCCAGAGGCGCCGGTGACGAGAACGCGGCTGCCCGGCCCTATGCCGGCGACGCGGGCGGCGTGGATCATCGTGGCGACCCCGCACACCGAGGCTGCGTACTTCGGGAAGTCGCTGTCGGGCAGCCTCACGAGGAGCCAGGGCGGCACGTAGACCCTCTCAGCATACCCGCCGGCGACGTGCTCGCCCAGGATCTGGTAGGGGCACTCGAGGGAGCTGCCGGGGCGGTCGACGCACTCCTCGGGGATGACGGCTGGGAACACGCCCACGGGCTCCCCGTCATGGTAGCCGAAGACCTCGTGGCCCAGTATGAGCGGCGGCCTGAGGTTGCGGAAGCCGCCCCGCCACACTACAACGTCGCGCCCGCAGACGCCGACAGCCCTAACCTCTACAGGGACCCACTCCTCGGGGGGCTCGACCTCGACCACTCTAACCTCGAAGGGGGCGCCGAAGCGGGTTAGGACCGCCGCCCTGAAGCGGTCGCGAGCCGCCATGCTAGCACCAAGACGGCCAGGCTGGCAGCGGCGCTAATCAATAGCGCCGCGGGTAGCCCGCGGCCCGGCAAGAGGGTCACCTCGCTATCAACTATAGTGGCTGGGCGGTGATAAGCTCTGGGCGCGGCGGGGCTCCAGTTTAAGGCCGCCGGGGGCCGGGTGGCGGGTGGGTGAGCTTAGAGTGGCCGAGGGGGGCCGTGGAGGCGGCGCGGGCGCCGGCAAGCGGCTGAGGCAGCCCATAGTTGTGGTCCTGGGCCACGTTGACCATGGGAAGACCACGCTACTAGACAAGATACGCCGCACAGCCGTGGCGGCCAGGGAGGCTGGGGGGATAACGCAGCACATAGGCGCCAGCATAGTCCCCGCGGATGTGATAGAGAAGATCGCGGAGCCCCTGAAGAAGGTTATACCGATCAAGCTCGTCATACCCGGCCTGCTATTCATAGACACGCCGGGGCACGAGCTCTTCAGCAACCTGCGCCGCCGGGGCGGCAGCGTGGCTGACTTCGCCATACTAGTGGTCGACATCATGGAGGGCTTCCAGCCCCAGACCTACGAGGCGCTCGAGATACTCAAGCAGAGGAGGGTGCCGTTCCTCGTGGCTGCCAACAAGATAGACAGGATACCCGGCTGGAGGCCGCGCCCCGACACCCCATTCATATTCTCCATAAAGGAGCAGGACCCGAGGGTCCAGGCAGAGCTCGAGAGGAGGGTCTACGAGATCGTGGGCCAACTCTACGAGCAGGGCATACCAGCGGAGCTATTCACCCGGATAAAGGACTTCACGAAGGCGGTAGCCATAGTGCCAGTGTCGGCCAAGACGGGCGAGGGCATCCCCGAGCTCCTAGCGGTCCTCGCCGGCCTCACACAGCAGTACCTCCGGCGGAGGCTCCGCTACGCCGAGGGGCCGGCGAAGGGGGTCGTGCTGGAGGTGAAGGACCACCCGGGCCTCGGGACAACGGTCGACGCTGTAATATATGATGGCGTGATCAGGGTTGGGGATAGGATAGTCGTCGGCGGCAGGGAGGGGCCGATAGTCACGAGTGTGAGAGCGCTCCTAATGCCCCGCCCCCTCCAGGACATAAGGAGCAGGGAGGCCCGCTTCCAGACAGTCGAAGCCGTGCACGCGGCGGCTGGCGTCAGGATCGCGGCCCCGGGCTTAGACGACGTAGTGGCCGGGTCCCCCCTCTTCGTGGCAGCCAGCGACGAGGACGCGGAGAGGCTAGCGGAGCAGGTCAGGAGGGAGCTGGAGAGCCTGCGGGTGAGGACTGACAGGGTCGGGGTAGTGGTGAAGGCCGACACTCTAGGCACGCTGGAGGCGCTGGTTGAGGCCCTCAAGAGGAGGGAGATACCGGTTAGAGTGGCAGACATAGGGCCCGTGACCAGGGCCGACGTGATAGACGCGTCGGTCACCAAGAAGCAGGACCCCTACCTGGGCGTCATACTAGCGTTCAACGTGAAGGTGATGCCGGAGGCCAGGGAGGAGGCTAGAGCCCTGGGTGTCCCAATATTCGAGGAGAGGGTGATCTACAGGCTCCTCGAGGAGTACGAGGAGTGGGTGAGGAGGCAGAAGGAGGCCGAGAGGAGGAAGGCCCTAGACAAGCTGGTGAGGCCCGGCAAGTTCAGGATACTGCCCGGCTACGTGTTCAGGAGGAGCGACCCGGCCATAGTCGGCGTCGAGATACTTGGCGGCATAGTGAAGCCGGGGTACCCGGTGATGAACGACAAGGGCAGGCCCCTGGGGAAGATAATGGCGATAAAGGATAGGGACCGGAGCCTCCCAGAGGCCAGGCCGGGCATGGCTGTTGCCGTCTCGATAGCTGGCCGCGTCCTGGTGGGCCGCCACATAGACGAGGGGGACATAGTCTACACCGACGTGCCAGCGCAGCACGCCATGGCTCTCCTGTCAGAGTTCCGCGACCTGATAAGCGACGACGAGCTCCACGTGCTCAAGGAGATAGCCGAGATAAAGAGGCAGGCGGGCGATAGGGGGTACACGCTGGTCCTAGCCAGGGTTAAGAGGGCGCTGGCTAGGAGCCGCGCCTAGCACCTCTCATAGTCGCCTACAACGTCCTCCTCGCTGAAGACGACCCGGAACTCCCTCTCGAAACTCTCCGGGGAGTCGCTCGCGTGGACGACGTTATCCTGTATGGAGAGGGCGAAGTCCCCGCGTATAGTGCCAGGGGCCGCCTTCCTGCCGTCGGTGGAGCCGATCATGAGGCGTACAACGCTTATCGCGGAGTCGCCCTCGAGGACCATGGCCACTATAGGGCCGCTGGTTATGAACTCCACGAGGTCCCTGAAGAAGGGCTTCTCTCGGTGGACCGAGTAGAACTCCTCCGCCTGCTCCCGCGTCATCCACAACATCCTCAGGGCCCGGAGCTTGAGGCCCTTCTTCTCAAACCTCGAGATTACCTCGCCCACCAAGCCCCGCCGAACGCCGTCAGGCTTCACGAGCACCAGGGTCCTCTCGACCGCCACCCCGAAGCACCCAGCCCCCGGCACCCCATTGTGGGGGGTTAAAGCCGCCCAGCCCAGGGCAGGCAGGGGGAGGAGCAGCGCCAGCCCCGGGGGAGGCTGGGGCTCTCAGGACCTCCTAGACATCCTCTTGGCGATCCAGGTGACCTTCGCAGGCTTCCGGCGTAGCTTGAGGAAGTTCTTGAAGCACTTGCTGCTACAGAACCATAGAATGTCGCCCCTCTTAGTAACGTACATGATGCCTGTGCCGGGCTCTATTATGCCTCCACAGTAGCTGCACGTGCGTAGCTTGGGCACACTCGTCCACCCCCTCCGATACCCGATGCTGGCCCTGCGGGGGACAGCGAGTTTTTAGCCCTTCCCCCGAAGCCCAGGCTGGCGGTGAGGCTGGAGTGTCCGAGGAGGGGAGCATCATAGAGGACATAGGATACCCCGCCGAGGTGATACAGATACTGGGGAGGACAGGGGTCGCGGGCGAGGTGACCCAGGTTCGCGTCAGGATACTCGAGGGCCGCGATAAGGGGAGGATAATAACGAGGAACGTCATGGGCCCCGTTAGGGTTGGCGACATCCTCATACTGAGGGAGACGGAGAGGGAGGCCAGGAAGCTCAGCAGGAGGCGCCGCTAGCCCATCAACCTCACCCTCCAGGGGCTCCGCGACCTGTCAACCTCGACAACGCCGTCCGACTCCAGGGAGGCCAGGTACCCCAGCAGGCTCCTGGCGGCTACCCACGCCACCACAGGGTTTGGGGGGGCCGGGTACACGGTCCTGTAGACCTCGTCTAGGCCCACCCACCTCCCTCCACCCCTAGCAGCGGCGGCGATAGCTAAGGCGAGCCTCCTCCTCTTCCTCCTCATCGTCTCGACCAGCAGGCTAGCGGCATCAGTCCTAGTCAGAGCGCCCGGGCCGTGGCCGGGGTGTACGGTGGCGAATGAGGGCCTGGCTAGGGCCAGCGTCATGCTCTCGAAGTACTTGTAGGTGTTGGAGAGCGTCACGTTGGGCGAGCCTATAATGTTGTCGCCAACAAATAGGTGGCGCCCGAGCTCGACGCATATGTGGTCGTCGGAGTGGCCGGGGCACTCCAGCCAGTCCGCGACTACGCCCATTTTTGATAGGCACTCGCCGACCTCCTCAACGCCGAGAGCGCTGGCGGCCTCACTTATGGCGGAATACCGGCTATACATCGCCTCCGCGAATGCCCTCTCCCCAGGGCCAGCCCTGAGGCCCACTGCCCTGCCGACGGTCTCCATGTGTTCTAGAACCCAGCTGGGCCGCGAGAGCTGCTCTATGGTTCTGCGCGAGGCGCACACCCTGAGAGCCCCGCGGCCCGAGCGGGCCAGGGGCACGAGGCCCCCGCTATGGTCCCAGTGGTAGTGGGTTAGCACTACCACGCTAGGGTTGAGGGCCTGGGTGGAGAGCGTTCTCCCAGTGCCAGTATCGACCAGCACACTCACCGAGCCAGCTCGGACTAGGTAGAAGTTGACCGGCTTGTCGAGTGGGAACTCGTAATCGCGGAAAACCGCCACCTCAACCTCCAAGCGGGCCCCCGGCTCCAGCGCCTCCCGGGCTGCGATAAAGCCTCCCCGGGAGCGCTGGTAAGTGGGGGCGGGATGAAGAAGCGCTTTAGGTCGAGCCCGCGCCGGGCCGTGACGCCAGTACCCTCGGTCGACCGCCTCTTGGGCTCACGCATAATAGGCGGGTAGCCGGGCGTCTCTCGGAGACGGGGTTAGGGCTATGGTGGAGCAGAGGCAGCCCGAGGTCAACATCGGTGTCGTCGGCCACGTAGACCACGGTAAGACGACCCTGGTCCAAGCCCTCACCGGGGTCTGGACCATGAGGCACAGCGAGGAGATCAGGAGGGGCATGACGATAAAGCTGGGATACGCCGATGGCGAGGTGTGGCAGTGCGAGGGCTGTAGTGGCATAGAAGCCTTCACCCCCGAGCCCGTCTGCGAGTGCGATCCGAGCGCCACGCCCGTGCTCCGGAGGAGGGTCTCGTACGTGGACGCCCCCGGGCACGAGATACTGATGGCGACGATGCTCTCCGGCGCGGCGCTGATGGACGGGGCGATACTGGTGGTTGCGGCGAACGAGCCCTGCCCCCAGCCCCAGACTAGGGAGCACTTCGTAGCGCTAGACATCATAGGCGTCAGGAACCTGGTGGTAGTGCAGAACAAGGTCGACGTGGTGACCCCGGAGAGGGCGAGGGAGAGCTATAGGGAGATAAAGAGGTTCCTCGAGGGCACGTGGGCGGAGGACGCCCCGATCATACCGGTCAGCGCCCTGAAGAGGGGTAACATAGACGCGGTGCTAGCAGCCATAGAGGAGTTCATACCCACACCCGAGAGGGAGCTGGACAAGCCGCCGCTAATGTTCGTCGCGAGGAGCTTCGACGTGAACAAGCCTGGGACGCCGCCGGACAAGCTGGTTGGGGGCGTCATTGGCGGCGCTATAATGCATGGAGTGTTCCGGGTCGGAGATGAGATAGAGATACTCCCTGGGGCCCCCGTGAGGAAGGGCTCCAAGATAGAGTATGTGCCGCTCCACACGACCGTCGAGAGCCTCCGATTCGGCAGCATAGAGGTTGAGGAGGCGAAGCCCGGCGGCCTGGTGGCTATAGGGACGAAGCTCGACCCGAGCCTGACAAAGTCCGACAACCTAGTCGGAAACGCCGTCGGCAAGCCTGGCCAGCTGCCGCCAGTCTTCGACAGGCTCCACATCGAGTACAGGCTCCTCGAGAGAGTCGTCGGCCTCAAGGAGGAGGTTAGGGTTACAAGCATCCAGCCCAGGGAGCCGCTGATGATAACCGTGGGCACCGCAATAACGCTGGGCGTCACCACGAGGGTGACCAAGGACACGCTGGAGGTCATACTTAGGAGGCCCGTGGTCGCCTGGAGGGGCGCCCGCGTGGCCATAAGCAAGAGGGTGCACGGGAAGTGGAGGCTGGTAGGCTGGGGGATCGTAAAAGAGTAGAGAGGCTAGCGGTTATCCTAGACTCCAACACGCTGATCATGATGGCGTCGGGGGCCGTGGCGCCCTCCATGATCGGGGAGGCCCTCGGGGCCGCCTACGATCTATACGCGACAGACTCGGTCCTAGAGGAGCTCGAGCGGCTGGCCGCCACGCACCCCAGGCAGACGGTGAGGAGGCTCGCCGCCGGGGCGCTACGCCTGGCTGAGCGCCTGGGGGTGAAGGCCCTCGAGACGGGGGTGCGGGACGCGGACGACTCGATCGAGGCCGCGGCGAGGTCACTCAGGGCTGAGGGCTTGAGGGTCGTCGTGGCGTCGAGCGACCGCACCCTGAGGAGGAGGCTGAGGAAGCTGGGGGTGCCCACGCTATACTATAGGGAATCGGAGGGGATTCTTGAGCTTGAATGGGAGCCCCTGTAGACTTTAATGGTAGACGTTATTAGGGCAGAGCCGTGCCCGCCCAGAGGCCCGAGGTAGCCAGCCCCGCGGGGCGGGCTGGGGGTGGAGGCTTGTACGTGCTGTACAAGATGAGGGAGTGGGTCGGAGTACCGCCCATGGCCATGCGGGAGGAGCGGCCGCTCGACGAGGTCGTGCTGGAGATACTGAGGTCGAGCGTTGAGGGAACCCGGGACCCCGAGCAGGGCATATACCTGGCGGTCGTGAGCGCCCGCGTGGTCGGCGACGGCATCCTGCTGCCCGGGGACCCCCACACCTACTACCCGGTCGAGTACGAGGTGGTCGCATACAAGCCCGTGCTGCTGGAGGTCGCCCGGGGGCGCGTGAAGGAGGCGCGCGAGTTCGGCCTCTTCGTAGACCTCGGGCCGCTCGACGGCTTCGTCCATAGGAGCCAGATAATGGACGAGAGGGTGGAGTACCAGCCGGCGATGAGGGGCTTCGTGGGCACAGAGAGCGGCCGGTCGGTGGGCGTGGGCGACGTTGTGAGGGTGAGGATAACACAGATCAGCGGCGCCGACAGGGTCTCCAGGCAGCTCAGGATAGGGCTAACGATGAGGCAGCCCTACCTGGGGAAGGAGGAGTGGGTCGAGGAGCAGGTCTCCAGGGAGGGGGGTGAGTAGGCCTGCCGAAGCGGAGCATGTTCAAGGCCTGCAGGACCTGCGGCGCCCTCGTGAAGCGCGACGCCGAGGTCTGCCCCGTGTGCGGCGGCACCAGCTTCTCCGACGACTGGGACGGGATAGTAATAATCCTAGACCCCAAGGAGAGCTACGTCGCCAGGATACTTGGCAGGGAGAAGGCGTACATCTACGCGATAAGAGTCGGGGGCTACACGGCTTGAAGGCCCCCCGGGCCATCCCAGCGCTGGTCCTACCGGTAGAGGCCCGCAGGGACTTCGCCGCCCCGCGGGGCCTCGTGTGCAGCGGCGAGGGGTGCATAGCGGAGGCGCTACCCCGAACCACAGCGGCGGCGTGCGTGGGCGACGTCGTCTCCAGGCACTGTATGGAAGCGCTCGAGGCTAGCGAGGAGTGGCCGGGGCTCGTGATAACCGTCTTCGACGGGGTCACCAGGAGGGGCATCGAGGTCCAGTCCCCTGTAGGCCCCGCGATCATGCTAGGGTTCAGGGTCCACATAACCCGCAACCCCCGCGGGAGCCTAGCGCCGGAGGCCGCTGGCCTGCTATGCAGGCTGGCCCGCTCCGGGGGGCGCCACGCGGTGTTCGTTGAGGGGGAGGAGGACATGCTGGCCCTCCCCCTCCTGGAGTGCATGCCCACGGGGGGCCTGGTCGCCTACGGCGTGCCCGGCAGGGGGGTAGCGCTGGTCTGGGCCACTAGGGAGAGGAGGATAGACGCCTGGCTCCGCCACATGCGCCTGCAGCCGGGGAGGGCTTTAGCATAAAAGCCTAGGAGCTGGGGCCCCCGGGGAGGGAGGGGAGGCTTGAGCGGCCAGGTGCAGGGAAGGAAGATAGACCTCGGCGAGGGCGTGGTTGCGGAGGTGGTCCGGGACTGGTATAACCCGCTCATAAGGAGGAGGGAGGTGACGCTGAGGATACACCACATGCTGAAGCCCACGCCGATGAGGATAATGCTCAGGATGGCCCTAGCCAACGCTTTCGGAGCCGACGTCTCGAGGGTCTACATTAGGAGGATCGACACCGAGTACGGTATGGGGGTATCCGTAGCGGAGGTCCACATATACGACTCGAAGGAGAGGGCGCTGCAGTTCGAGCCGCAGTACGTCATAGACAGGAACGGGGGCGTCGAGCTGGAGTTCTAGGGGGTGACGAGTGGTGGGGAAGAAGAAGGTTAAAGCCTACATCAGGATGGTGTACGAGTACGACTACAAGACCGGCACCATACGCCTCAAGAACAAGAAGTGCCCGCGCTGTGGAAGCATAATGGCCCACCACCTGAAGCCTGTGGAGAGGTGGCACTGTGGCCACTGCGGGTACACGGAGTTCGTCACGAAGTAGACCCCTCTACGTGCTGGGCATAGAGTCGACGGCCCACACATTCGGAGTCTCGGTGGTGGGGGAAGAGGAGCCCTTCATACTCTCGGACGTCCGCAGGCATTACAGGCCAGAGAGGGGGGGCATCCTGCCCCGGGAGGTGGCCTCGTTCTTCTCGAGGGTCGCCGGGGAGGCGGTGGGTGAAGCGCTCCGCGAGGCTGGCGTTGGGCCCCGCGACCTGGCTGGAGTCGCAGTGGCCCTGGGGCCCGGGATGGGGCCGGCCCTGAGGGTTGGCGCGACCGTCGCCAGGGCCCTAGCGGCGGCCTACTCGAAGCCCCTTATACCGGTCAACCATGCCGTGGCGCACATCGAGATAGCACGGTTCACGACGGGGCTCCTAGACCCCCTGGTCGTCTACGTCTCGGGCGGTAACACCACGATAACGACCTTCCTCGAGGGGAGGTATAGGGTGTTCGGGGAGACACTCGACATCGCGCTAGGCAACCTGCTTGACACCTTCAGCAGAGAGGTCGGGATAGCCCCACCCTACGTTGTGGGAGGCAGGCACGCCGTTGACAGGTGCGCCGAGGGCGGGGACTATGTGGACGGCCTGCTACCCTACGTGGTGAAGGGGCAGGACGTCTCGTACTCCGGCCTCCTAACAGCGGCCCTCCGCGCCGCCAGGCGCCTCGGCCGCGGTAGGCTGGCCGACGTCTGCTACACTCTCAGGGAGATAGCGTACTCCGCCATAGTGGAGGTGGCGGAGAGGGGGCTAGCCCACACGGGGAAGGGGCAGCTAACCCTCACAGGCGGAGTGGCGGCTAGTGACGTGTTGAGGGAGAAGCTACGACTCATGGCGGAGGCCCGGGGCGTCGACTACAAGCCGGTCCCGAAGAGGTACGCCGGGGACAACGGGGCCATGATAGCGCTCACCGGCCTCCTAGCACTGCGCAGCGGGGCGCCCACCCTGGAGCCGGCTAGGGCCTTCATCAGGCAGAGGTGGAGGCTCGACGAGGTGGAGGTGCCATGGTACCCCTCGACGCTAGGCTAGCCCTCGAATCCCTGGGGAGGCTACCCCTCCTCGGCAGGGGAGCCGAGGCGGAGGTGAGGCTAGGCTCCTACGCCGGCCTGAGGGCGGTCTACAAGCTGAGGCCCCCTAAGCCCTATAGGCACCCCAGGCTAGACCTCTCGATCCGGAGCGGGAGAACGAGGAGGGAGGCCAGGCTAACCCTGAGGGCCAGGCGGGGGGGCGCCCCGGCCCCGGCGGTTCTCGCCGCCTACCCCAGCCTGGGCCTGATAGTGTTCGAGTACGTGGAGGGGACGCTCCTGAGGGAGGCGCTCCGCAGCAGCCCGCAGGAGGCCCCCAGGCTCCTGCGCCTGGCGGGCGAGGTGCTAGCGGCGCTCCACAGGGCTAGGGTCTCCCACGGCGACTATACGACATCCAACCTGATAGTGACCCCCAGCGGCGGCCTGGTGGTTATAGACTTCGGCCTGGCGGAGCCCGACCCCGGAGTGGAGGAGATGGCTGTTGACGTGCACCTGTTCCGGAGGAGCCTGGAGAGCGCCCACGCCCACCTGGCGGGGCCGGGTTATGAGGCGTTCCTCGACGGCTACAAGCACGCGATGGGAGGGGGCGCCGGTCCTATCATTAGGAGGGCCGAGGAGATCAGGCTGATGGGCCGCTACGTGGCCGAGAGGAGGAGCGTGTGGGGGAGCACGGCTTGAAGGTGATGCTGGGCCTTGTGACCGGTAACAGGCACAAGCTGGCCGAGCTCCAGGCCGCCCTGCAGCCCTATGGTGTGGAGCTCTACCAGGTCAGCGTTGGCAAGCTCGAGATTCAGTCCGACAGCATCCGGGAGATAGCCCTAACGGCGGCCAGGCATGCCTACTCTAAGCTCCGGAGGCCACTGATAGCGGACGACTCCGGGCTCTTCATAGAGGAGCTGGGGGGCTTCCCCGGGCCCTACAGCAGCTACGCCTACAAAACAATAGGGGTGGAGGGCATCCTCAAGCTCCTAGAGGGCTCCACCCGGAGGAGGGCGTGCTTCCGGGCCGCGCTAGCCCTCATACTGCCCCCCTACGAGAAGGTATTCGAGGGGGAGGTCTGCGGCAGGATAGCGGGGGAGCCACGGGGCGCCGGGGGCTTCGGGTTCGACCCCATATTCATACCAGACGAGGGCGACGGGAGGACGTTCGCGGAGATGAGCCTCCAGGAGAAGAACAGGTACTCCCACAGGGCCAGGGCCGCCAGGGCGCTGGGCGAGTGGCTGGCCAGCCGCTGGCGCGGGCTGGGGAGGCAAAGCTTATAGGAACACCGGGCGCGTGCCCCAGGCCTGGGGGATGCGAGGGCTTGAACAAGAGGAGGGAGAAGGGGCAGTCCCACTCGACCAGGCCCGCTAGAGCGAAGGCGCCCGTGTGGGTGAGGTACACCCCCGAGGAGATCGAGCTCATAATAGAGGACCTGGCCCGTAAGGGCTACGGCCCCAGCATGATCGGGATCATACTGAGGGACCAGTTCGGCATACCGCTCGTGAAGCCGATACTAGGCAAGAAGATAGTCGAGATACTGGAGGAGAAGGGGCTGGCGCCGCCCCTGCCCGAGGACCTCCTAGCACTGATCCGGAAGGCGGTAAACCTGAGGAGGCACCTGGACGAGCACCCCAAGGACCTCCACGCCAAGAAGGGCCTCATGGACCTTGAGAGCAAGATACGGAGGCTGGTGAAGTACTACAAGAGGGTTGGCAAGCTGCCGCCGGACTGGGAGTACGACCCCGAGAAGGCCAGGCTACTCGTAGCCGGGGCCTAGCCACGTTATAGACCCCACCCCGGCCCCCGGCCCTCCGGGGGCCGCGCTTGCTGCTCCTACAGCTCGAGGCTGGGGAGAAGCTGCCGAGGCACCTAGAGGCCGCCGGTAAGGCGATAGCCAGCCTAGTGGAGGAGGGCGTCGACGCTGGCTTGGTGAGGGTGTGGGCATACCCGCACCCGGGCCCCGTGCTGGCCGCGGCTGTGGTGTTCGCCCATCTATACCGCCTCGGGGTAACGGCGACGTTCAAGGTCTCCGTGAGGCCACCAGCGGCTGTGGACTACCCCTCAATCCTGCTGGGGTACCCTGGACTCCCATACAAGGCTGCCGACGTCGAGGCAAGGCTTGTCTACATGGCTCAGGTGGAGCGCGTCAGGGGGCACCCGCCCCCGGGGAGCGTGTACCTGGCGGTAGACGGTAGCCTCGCCGTGGCCTACACTCTAATAGTCGAGGCGAGCGGGCTAGGGGGGCTCTCACCCGAGCTGAGGGCAGCTAGCCTGGCCGGCCTCTACCTCGACGGCCGGGTCGGCCGCACTGGGAGGATCTCGGGGCTCGACCGGGTGTACGTCGAGAGGCTTGCCAGCAAAGGGCAGCCCAAGCCCATGATAGTGACAACGCTAAAAGTCTACAGGCCCCTCTCGAGGCCGCTCTGCGAGGCCCTCCGCAAGACCGCGGTGCCCCCCATGCCGCTGGCCAGGGACGGGGAGGACGCTTGCAGGGAGAGGCTGGCGGCGGCCGGGCTGGGCCCGGCGGCAGGCAGGCCTGCCGCGAGGCTGGAGCGGGGGGAGCTGGAGAGGCTCATAGACCTCGTCAGCGGGGACGACGGGCTAGAGGCGGCTGAGGCCGCCTCGGGGCTGCTGGTCCTGGAGGGGTCGCCCCTGGAGGACCCCAGGGAGGCGGCCCACGCGCTGGTCTACACCCTGGAAGCGTCGTCGAGCACGGCCGCTATAGCGGCATCGATGGTGGACCCCCAGGTGGAGCTCGCCGCCGCCCTGGGGGCCCTCGAGGCTAGGGCGCCCTGGATAGTGGACTGGGCGTGGGGCGCCGAGCTGGTTAGAGCCCGGGGGCCCGGGTGGCTGCGTCTCTATAGTGTGGAGCCCCAGCTGGAGAGCCCGAGTATAGCCTACATGGCCCTCAGGAGTCTGGGCGTCCTCGACGAGGACACAGTCATAGCTCTAGTCCGGGAGGACAGGCTCCTGGTGTCACCCCTACAGGCGGCTATGGCCGACTACGAGCTGCCCAAGAGGCTCGTCGAGTCCAGGGTGGCGAGGGAGGAGGGGTTCTGGCTTGAGGTCAGCCAGGCCTAGCGCCTGCGAGGCTACACTAGAGATAGACTCGGGCCCGGCCTCCGCAGCTATCGCGGAAGCGCTGGAGCCCGACAACCGCCAGGCGCCCCCGGGTGTTCGAGTCTCCTGCAGGGCCGAGTCCTACAGGGTCGTGTGCAGGGTCGAGGTTGACTGCGGGGACTCTAGGGGCATCCTCAGGCTTCGCAACACTATCGACGACCTGCTATCGTCGGCGCGCGCCGCCCTGGAAAGCCTCAGGGCAGCAGGCGGGGAAGCTTAAAGCCCCTAACCGGGCGCGTGCCCGCTGGTGCCTGCGGGGATGGCTAGGCGCAGGGCTAGGGCAGCGGTCAGGGACACGTGGAAGCTGAAGAAGTGGTACACGGTCGTGGCCCCGCCGGTCTTCGGCGAGGCCGTGCTCGGCACCACGCCGGCTGATGACCCACTGAAACTTATAGGCAGGGTGATGGAGACCACGCTCTACGATATAACCGGCGACTTCGCCCACGTCCACATAAAACTGTACTTCCAGATAGTCCGGGTCGACGGCGACAAGGCCTACACGCGCTTCAAGGGCCACGAGCTGCTGAGGGACTACATAAGGAGTCTCACGAGGAGGAAGAGCAGCAAGATAACGGGCATCTTCAACGTGTGGACGAAGGACGGCTACGGCCTGCGGGTAACCGCTATGGTATTCACGAGGTACCGGTGCAAGACGAGCCAGAAGAGGGCTATAAGGAAGGCGATGCAGGAGGTCATAGAGAGGAGGGCCAGGGAGAGCACGCTAGACGAGTTCATAAAGGCCATGGTGTTCAGCGACGTCGAGGGGAGCCTGGCGCAGGAGATAGAGCAGGCCGCCAGGAAGATATACGCCATAAGGAAGGTCGAGATAGCCAAGTCAAAGCTGCTCTGGATACCCGGGCCCAACGGCCCGGAGAAGGCTGTGGTGGTGTCGCCGCTACAGAAGGGCGAGGGCCTGTAACCTGGGGGCTAGCCAGCGGCCGCCAGGGCTTTGGGCAACGGCATCTAAACCCCATCCTACCCCCCGGCCTCTCGGGGTGTCGCAGCTGGCGGAGGAGCCCTGCCTACTCGTGAAGACGAGCCTTGGCATGGAGAGGGTTGCCGCTGCTAGGATAGAGGAGCTCGGGCTCCGCGCCGAACCCTCGCCTAGGGGGTTCCGGGGGCTTGTGCTGGTCTACGGCTGCAGCGACCCTGCGTCGGATGCTAGGAGGATAGAGGGGGAGGTCGTAGAGGCCGACAGGGTTTTCGTGGTCGAGAGGGTTGTGAGGGCCGACCCGGGGGAGATCGCCAGGGCGGCGGCGGAGCTCGCGAAGGGGAGGATCGGGCCGGGCGAGTGCTTCGCGGTCAGGACCGTGAGGCGGGGGCGCCACGGGTTCACTAGCATAGACGTAAACGTCGCCGCTGGCGATGCTGTCAGGAGAGCTACGGGGGCGTGCGTGAACCTCACCTACCCCGACAAGGTTGTTGGGATCGAGATAATCGCAGATAAGGCGCTCCTCACACTCTACCCCGGCACGCTCGAGTGGAGGAAGATGAGGCCGGGCAAGAACCCCCTCTACAGGCTGTACCGTAGGGTGGCGGTTGTCCAGATGCCCTACCTAGGCCCCCTGGACGCCTGCAGGAACATGGGGGTTAGGATAGGCAGGGAGGTCCAGAACTTCGAGGTCAGGGAGCTGGTCGTAGCCCCGGCGGGCCCCGTTAGGGCCAGGGAGCTCTACGAGTTCCTCGGAGGGGTCTTCGAGGGCATAGAGAGCAGGTTCAGGGTCCAGGAGAAGAGCTACCACCGCCGGGTAGAGAGGGTCCAGGTTCTCGTGCAGGACATCCACCAGCTAGTCCGGGATAGGAGGGGCGAGCCGATAATTGTTCTCGAGCCGGAGGGGGAGCCGGTCTCGAGGGTTGCAGACGAGCTCTGGCGCGTGGTCCGGGGGAGAAGGAGGGTCAACATCCTGGTGGGGTCTAGGGAGGGCATACCCCTCGGCATATACAGGTACGCGGACCTCGTAGTCGACATAGCCCCCGGGATAACCCTGTCGACAGAGTACGCCGCAGCCGCTGCGCTCATAGCCCTGGGTACCGTCCTGCACGACCGGCTGGGTGGTGAGGGTGAAAGCGGCGATACTAGCGGCGGGGAGGGGGGAGAGGCTTAAGCCCCTGACGGAGACTAGGCTCAAGCCACTGCTCCCCATACTAGGGGAGAGCCTCCTCTGCAGGGCCGTGAGGATGGCGAGGGAGCACCCCAGGGTCGACGAGATAGTCGTGGTGGCGCCTGGGGATAGGGTGGCCGAGGTCGAGGCGCAGCCCTGCATGGGCGACGACGTCGTGGTGGTGGGCCAGTCCGAGCCTAGGGGGACAGGGGACGCCCTGAGGGTGGCTTTCGACGCTGGCGGGGATGACGATTACCTAGTTATATTCTCAGACGTGTTCCTGGCCAGGCCGGCCTGGCGGCTCGCCCGCGAGATGAAGCCGCCCCAGGTGCTCCTAGCAGAGGTCGAGAACCCGAGCGAGTTCGGGGTGGCCATAGTGTCCGACGGCGGCATCGAGGGGTTCGTGGAGAAGCCGGAGCCCGGCACCGAGCCCTCCAACCTAGCCCTCACCGGGGTCTACGCCCTGCCAGCCGAGAGCCTCAGGCTCCTCGGCAGCCTCAGGCCCTCGGCGAGGGGCGAGCTGGAGTTAACCGACATACTCGACCGCCTCAGCCGGGGTGGCGGGCTCTCCTACGCGGTCGTAGAGCGGGGCATGTGGAGGGACGTGGGGCGTCCGTGGGACTACATACTAGCCGTCCGGGCGGCTTTGGAGTACGAGCTGGAGCCTAGGGTCGAGGGGGAGGTCCACCCATCGGCGGTGCTGGAGGGGCCAGTCTACGTGGCCCCCACGGCCAGGGTGAGGGCCCACGTGGCGGTGGAGGGTCCGGCCTACATAGGGCCGGGCGTGGACGTGGGGCCGTGCGCCAGGCTGAGGCCCATGACCGCGCTGGAGCGGGGCTCGAAGGCCGGCTTCTCGGTCGAGGTCAAGGGGTCGATACTGCTAGAGGGGGCTAGGGCGCCCCACCTGAACTACGTGGGGGACAGCGTTATAGGGGAGGAGGCGAACCTGGGGGCGGGCACGGTAACCGCGAATCTGCGCTTCGACGGGAGGCCCGTTAAGATGACAGTCAAGGGTAGGAGGGTCTCCACGGGCCTCAGGAAGCTGGGCGCGATAGTGGGGGGCCACGCCCAGACCGGTATAAACGTGTCGCTAATGCCCGGCGTGAAGGTGGGCTCCTACGCCAGGGTCTGGCCGGGCTGCGTGGTGTCCAGGGACGTGCCTAGAGGTGCCGAGTACAGATGCCAGGGCGCGTGAGGGTCGGCATAGTCTACCCGGCGCCCATGAGGGTAGCCCTCTCGGGCGTCGCCTACCACCTGATAGGGGGCTACCTCAGGGAGTCGGGCGCGGAGGTGTACGGGTACTTCCTCGAGGACGGGGGGCTGGAGGCGTACCCCCGCGGCGCGCCAGCGCCCGCCAGGCTCGACGCCCTGCTCGTGAGCGTCTCCTACGAGCTAAGCCTGCCCTACGCGGTGAGGGCCCTGGTCGAGGGGGGCGTGGAGCCCAGCTCGCGGGCGAGGCGCGGCGGGCCGGTGGTGATAGCTGGGGGGCCGGTGCCCACTGCTAACCCCCTGCCCTCGCTGGGCTTCGCCGACGCCGTGCTCCCCGGCGAGGCCGAGCCCGTCCTGGACCATATCCTCCACGCCCTCGAGGCGCCCTCGAGGGACTCCAGGCTGTCGAGGCTGGCCAGCGCCGGACTGCTGGTGCCCGGGCGCTCCCCGCTCCCAGTGGAGCGCGTCTACGCCAAGAGCCTGGACCGCTCGTGGTACCCCACGAGCATAACCATGCCCCGCGGCGTCGAGCCCGTCTGGGGCAGGGCGTACCCGCTGGAGGCGAGCAGGGGGTGCGGGCGCGGCTGCAGGTTCTGCATGGAGGGCTTCATATTCAGGCCGATGAGGCATAGGAGCCTTCAGAGGATGAGGGAGCTCATGGAGGAGGGGGTTGAAGCCAACGGGTTGGGGAAGGTTGCCTTCTACAGCCTATCCTTCTTCGACAACCCGTGGGCCGAGAAGGCCCTGGCCCACGCCGTGGAGACGCTGGGGGTCGAGGCGAGCGTGCCGAGCCTCCGCGTTGAGACCCTCACCCCCCGGCGTATACGCCTCATAGCCGAGGGCGGCCAGCGCACGCTCACAATAGCCCCCGAGACTGGCAGCTGCAGGCTCGGGGCGGCCATCAACAAGGCCATCGAGCCGGGGCTCGTCGCCCGGGTGGCGGCGGCAGCCCTCGACGTCGGCATTAGGACCGTGAAGCTCTACCTGATAACGCCCCTCCCCGGCGAGGGCGAGGAGGACCTGGAGGCCACGCTGGGCCTGGTCGAGCAGGTGGCAGCCGAGGCCCGGGCTAGGGGCGGGCGGGTTAGAGTCTCCGCCAACCCCTTCGTGCCGAAGCCCTCGACGCCGCTGCAGTGGCTGGGGGCCCCCGGGGTCGGCGAGGTTAGGGCTAGGCACAGGCTCCTAAGGCGCAGGCTCGCCAGGCTAGGGGTTGAGGTTGAAACATACGACCCCCGCTACGCGCACGCCCAGGCTGCTGTCGGCAGGGGAGGGGAGCCCGCCGGGGATCTGGTAGTCCTCTGGGGCATCTACGGTGGGGGCCTCGGGGCCCTGAGGAGGGCGGCGCGCGAGGTGGGCCTAGACCTGGAGGCGATGGCGGGCCCCCTGCCAGTCGACGAGGACCCCCCGTGGCACGGGCTCGTCAGGCACCCCGGGGCTAGCGTCGACCTCCTGAGGAGGGAGCTCCAGGCCTTCCTAGGCGCTACCGCCAGCCCGCCCTGCGGGGCAGCCTGGCCCAAGCCTGCGCCTAGCCAGGGCTCTGCGGGGCGCGGTGGAGGCTAGGGCGAGGCCCCTCTCGATGGGGAGCCCGGAGAGCGATGCGAGGCCAGCCAGGCTGTAGGGGTGCCATAGCCCCAGGGGGCCGTCGGCGTCACTCACAAGCGCCAGGGGTACGGAGTAGGCCTCGGCCCGCCTGAGGGCGGTGAAGAGCCTAGCCAGGAGACCCAGGCGACCCTCCGTTATAGGCCTGAGGCTAACCTCGACGAGGCCCCACCCCCTCTCCCGGAAGAGCCTGGCGGTGCTCCTATCCACCAGGCGGAGCATCCTATAGGGTAGCCGCAGCACGTCGACCCTCTTGTTCACGGCCGCGTAGCGCGCCACGTCCTGCGACTCGGCCTCGACCACGACCAGGGCGCCGCGGGGCGCCGAGGCGAGGCCCCTGGCCGCCTCCCTCCGCGTGGAAGCCCTGACGACGTACCGTGGAACCACGAGCACGCCGTCGACGCAGGTGGGAGCCCCCGCCACCCCAGTGGGGGCGCCCAGGACCGTGTAGCCCATCCGCCGGGCCGTGCTGGCTATCGCCTTAAGGTCGCCCACACCGCGGGGGGTGACGCTCAGGTCGACGTAGCCGCCGCTCAACCGCCCCCACCGCTGGGCCTAAGCCTGGCCTCGTAGTCGCGCATAGCATCGCGGCGCCGCCCGTGGAAGTGCACGGTGACACGTATAACATCGTCGGCCTCGTAGATGGTTAGACGCCCCAGGAAGGCCTCCTGCTTGCTAACCCTGAAGTAGAGCGTGCCCTCCCGGTCGACCCTGTCGTCGAGCGTCCCGGCCAGGGCACCCCTGTCGATATCCGAGAGCCTGGACAGTATGTACTGGAACACCCTCTCGGCGGCCTCCCCCCGGATCCTGGCGACTATCTTGACGATGGGGTTGCCGTAGTGCCCCTCCAACAGCTCCTCCTCAACCTCCAGCTGGCCCCGGAGATCCTCGGGGAAGAGCTCCATCAGGGCTTTAACTACCCGCTCGCGCTCCTCGGTGGCATGCACAAACACCTGAGCCCGCAGCTCGCGGATAGGCAAGACGGCCGCACCCCCCGGAGTGCTGGGCCCCCGGCGACCCTAGAGGGGGCCACGGTGGGAGGGAGGAGCCGATGCTAGGTCAGGTCTCCCCTGTGATACTTCTTCCGGAGCTCGTCGGGCGCTATGAACCTGGCGCCCCTGCTGGCCTCGTGGCGCTTCCTCAGCCTCCTCTCCTTGGCCTTCTTCTTCCACTTGTGCTTGTGCGTCCCCCTCAGGCCGCGCGTAGCCCGGAGGCCCCTGGCCCTCCTGCCGGCCGGCGTTAGGCCGCGGCAGGGGCGGCACTTGTGCTTGCCGCTGGCGACCCAGCGGAGCTCGGGGTCGCTCTGGATGGCGGGGTGGTGGGGGTCAACCATTATGACCTCGTACCACTTGTAGAGGCCGTCCTCGCCAACATAGTAGCTCCCGAGGACTACGAGGTTGGGGTACTTCCTCTGCGCCCTCTCCTCGGCCATCACCTGGAGGCCCTTGGCGGGCGCGAAGCCGTAGACACCCATGCGCTTGGGCCGCCTGCCCTTGTTGGGCCTTGGCTTCCTACGGCCACCCTTCCTAACCCTAACCCTGACAACCACCACGCCCTGCTTGGCCTTGTAGCCCAGCTCCCTAGCCCTGTCGAGTCGGGTGGGCCTCTCAACCCTAACTATAGCCGGCTGCCTGCGCCACTCCACCAGGCGCTCCTTCATCAGGGCCCCGTGATCCCCGTCATAGGGCCTCTTCCACTGGAGTGCTATGTAGTGGTAGACGCTCTTGGCCATCCCCGGTGCACCCTCCCTGTAGACGTTACACCCAGCGCGAGCCCAGCGCGGCGCTAGGGTATTAATCATTGCCGCCCCAGCCGCTGGGGGTGAGGCTTTGGAGGCGAGCCGGGTCCTGGTGGGGGTAGTCGGCAAGACTAACGTGGGGAAGTCGACCTTCTTCGCCGCCGCCACCGAGCTTAGCGTGGCGATAGAGAACAGGCCGTTCACCACGATAGAGCCCAACGTGGGGGTGGGCTACGTTAGGAAGAGGTGCGTCCACGTGAAGCTGGGGCTGCCCAGGTGCGACGCCTCGAACAGCCTGTGCCTAGAGGGCGACCGCATGATACCAGTGAGGATGATGGACGTCGCCGGCCTCGTCCCGGGGGCCCACCGGGGCCGGGGGCTGGGTAACAAGTTCCTAGACGACCTGAGGAAGGCTGACGTGCTGCTCCTAGTGGTCGACGCCAGCGGCTCGACGGACCCGGAGGGGACCCCCGTAGCGCCGGGGACCTACGACCCCGTGGAGGAGGTTAGGCAGATGCTGGAGGAGGTAGACGAGTGGATGTACGGGATAATCTCGAAGGACTGGAGCAGGTTCACCAAGCAGGTAGACACGGGCGGCGTGGTGGACGTGCCGGGGGCGATCGCTGAGAGGATGTCGGGCCTGGGGGTAAGGAAGGCCCACGTGATAAGGGCCCTCGAAGCGTCGGGCCTGACCGACAAGCCCCTCTCGGCCTGGAGCCCGGGCGAGTTGAAGAGGTTCACAGTGGAGCTGAGGAGGGCATCGAAGCCGGTGGTTATCGTTGCGAACAAGATAGACCTCCCCGGGGCTGAGGAGGGCTACAGGAGGCTCGTGGAGGCCTTCCCCGAGCACCCCGTCGTGCCGGCGAGCGCCGCGGCGGAGCTAGCGCTGAGGAGGGCTGCGAGGGCTGGTGTTATACGCTACAAGCCGGGGGACCCCGATTTCGAGGTGGTAGACGAGTCCAGGCTGGATAGGAGGGCTAGGGCGGTCCTCGACGCGATACGGGAGAGGGTGCTGGCCAAGTGGGGCTCCACAGGCGTGCAGCAGGCGATAAACAAGGCGGTCCTCGAGGTGCTGGATATGATAGCGGTCTACCCGGTCGACGACCCCAACAAGTTCACCGACAAGCAGGGCAGAGTGCTGCCGGACGTGCTGCTCGTGCCGCGCGGCACAACGGCGAGGCAGCTGGCGTACATGATCCACACGGACCTCGGGGAGACCTTCCTCTACGCTGTGAACGCCGTAACCAAGCAGAGGGTGGGCGAGTCTTACGTCCTACGTGACGATGACGTGATAAAGATAGTGGCGGCCCGCGGTAGGAGGTAGCCGCCTAGGAGAGGAGCCTCCTAGCCCTCCGAAGGCTGCCCGTAGTCGCCAGGGGCACCAGCACCACCCGGGAGCCGTTGACCTCCCTGACGAGCCCAAGCACGGCCAGGGCCAGCGCCTTGTACTCGTGGCGGAACCGTATGATGCCGCGCGAGGTGGACTCGCTGTACTCCACGAGGGTTAGAGCGGAGAGGGCCAGGCCCGCCTCCCCGGCCAGCCTCCTGGCGGCCTCCTCCAGCGAGCGCCTAAGCTCATTCTCCCCAACGCCGCCGGGGATTACCTCGAATACGAGGTACCTCCTGCGGGGCCTCGAGGAGAGCCTCCTCGCGGCCCTGGCCACGTCGCGCTCCCTAGCGGCGCCAGCTAGGAGGGCCCTCACGGCAGCCCTTAGGCCCCTCGTGGAGCGGCTGGCGGCGTAGTAGCCCGCCAGCCCGCCGGCCAGGGCTGCGACCGCCGTAGTCAGGGTTATGGCGAGCGTGCACTGGGCCAAGCCGCTGCACCCCCGCTGGGTCAGTCCGTCGTGATACGGTCACCGGTCCATCTGGGACGGCGTCATCATCCCCGTGCTGGGCGGGGCCTGCTGGGGCTAAAACGGGTGCCTCGGCTGAGAGAAGATTACGTCACCGCTCAGTGGTCGGTCTCCCCCTCACCGGCACCCGGGGGAGCCAGCTGTTAGGGGCCACGAGATATAAACCGCAAGGCGGCCAGCGCGCCCGCAGGGTGCGCTTGAGCCGTGTCGTTCCCGGGGCCGACGGCGGCGGCGTATGACAGGGCAATAACGATGTTCTCCCCCGAGGGTAGGCTATACCAGGTGCTCTACGCGAGCGAGGCCGTCCGCCAGGGGTGGACCAGCCTAGGGCTCCGCACGGACTCCTTCGTGGTGCTCGCAGCTGAGAAGAGGAGGTTCTCGAGGCTGCTAGACCTCGAGGAGATGGAGAAGATATACAAGATAGACGACCACATAGGTGCGACGTTCGCCGGCATAGGCGGCGACGGCAGGGTGCTCATAGACTACATAAGGCTCGCCGCCATAAGGCACAGGCTGGTCTACGGCGAGGCCGCGGGAATAGAGTACATTGTGAGGGCTGTGGCTGACCTGAAGCAGGCCTACACACAGCATGGGGGAGTGAGGCCCTTCGGGGTCTCCCTAATAATAGGAGGCGTTGAGGACGGGAAGACCAGGCTGTTCAGGACGGAGCCCGGCGGCCAGTACTTCGGATTCTACGCCGTGGCGGTGGGGATGGGCGAGGAGGCGGTGATGGGCGTCTTCGAGAAGAAGTACAGGAGGGACATGAATCTGGAGGAGGCCCTAGACCTGGTAGCCGAGGCGATACTGAGGGCGCGCTTCGCAGTGACGAAAGAGAAGAAGGAGGAGGTCCTACAGGAGGCCGGGAACCTCATGGAGATAGCGGTGATAGAGGCCGAGAGGCCCCTCTTCCGGAAGCTCAGCCCAGACGAGGTTAAGGAGGTAGTAGACAGGGTAGCCCCCAGCCTGGGCTAGATTTTATGCCTCCAGCCCCGCCCCCGCCCGGGTGAGGGTGCGCGGTTTGAGCCGCAGGCACGATTACGTAGTTGCATGGCTAGAGGTCAGGGGGCAGAGGTTCGAGATCCTGGTCAGGCCGGAGCACGCCTTCAAGTTCAAGGAGGGGGAGAAGGTAGACCTCGACGACGTGCTCTGGACCGACACTATATACCGCGACGTTAGGAAGGGCCTGAAGGCCAGCCCGGAGGCGGTGAGGAGGGCATTCGGGACCGACGACCCCAGGCGGGTCGCCGAGAGGATATTGAGGGAGGGCGAGATACAGCTCACCGAGGAGCAGAGGAGGAAGATGCTGGAGGCGAAGAAGAGGAAGATAATAGCGTACATAGCGAGGAACGCTGTGGACCCGAAGACTGGGAAGCCGATACCGGAGTCGAGGATAGAGGCCGCGATGGAGGAGCTTAGGATCGGCGTGGACCTATACAAGCCTGCCGAGGCGCAGGCGGTCGAGATAGTCCGCAGGCTGGCGCGGGTGATGCCGATAAAGCTGGCGAGGGCTGTCGTTCACGCCCGCATACCCCCACAGTTCTCTGGGAGGATATATAGGGAGCTGGCCCGCCTGGGCGAGGTAAAGAAGGCCGACTGGGGGCACGACGGCTCCCTGATCGTGGAGCTGGAGATACCGGCGGGTGCACAGGTTGACGTGGTTAACACGATCCAGAAGCTCACCCGGGGCCAGGCGCAGGTTAGCGTTAGGGTGGTGAAGTAGCTGTGGGCCAGACGTCTAGCGGGGGCTCCTCGAGGACTCTAGTCCTCCCCGGGGACCCCGTCGGCGAGGACGTGGAGGCCAGGGCGCCCTACATCTACGTCGATGATAGAGGCGTGAAGAGGGCTGCCGTGCCGGGCTTCGTCGACGATAGGGGCGGCAAGAAGGTCTTCGTGCCGCTTGAGAGCATCTACATACCGAAGCCGGGCGACATAGTGATAGGGATGGTGCACAGTGTTGGCGTGACTAACTGGTTCGTCGACATAAACTCGCCCTACATGGCGGTGCTCAACCTGCAGGACTTCCTCGGGAGGCCGTTCAACCCGGCGACGGACGAGCCTGGGAGGTACCTCTCGGCGGGAGACGACATTAAAGCCAAGGTTCTAGCTTTCGATAGGACCAGGAACCCGCTCCTAACCGTTCAGGGGGAGGGCCTCGGTAAGATTGTTGAGGGGAAGATAGTGGAGATAGCCCCGGCTAGGATACCGAGGGTCATAGGTAGGAAGGGTAGCATGCTAGAGGTGCTCTCAAGCGAGACGGGGTGCGAGATATTCGCCGCCGTCAACGGTAGGGTGCACGTTAAGTGCCCGAACCCGGAGGTGGAGGCGATAGTGATCCTAGCGATTAAAACTATCGAGAGGGAGGCCTTCACGAGTGGCCTAACGGCGAGGATAAGGAAGCTTATCGAGGAGGAGAAGGTTGTGAGGGGTGTAGGGAAGTGAAGGCAGCCCACGGGAGGCTCATAAGCGAGGAGGGCCTCCGCCACGATGGTAGAAGGCCCGACGAGCACCGCCCCGTGAAGATGGAGGTCGGAGTGCTCTCGAACGCCGATGGCTCGGCTATGGTGGAGTTCGGGCGGACGAAGGTACTAGCCGCGGTCTACGGGCCCCGGGAGCCGCCCCAGAGGTTCATGCTCCTACCGGACAGGGCGATACTCCGGGTCAGGTACCACATGGCGCCGTTCTCGACGAGCGACAGGAAGAGCCCGGCTCCCAGTAGGAGGGAGGTGGAGCTATCCAAAGTCATCAGGGAGGCGCTGGAGCCTGTCGTCATCTCGGAGCTGTACCCGAGAACGGCGATAGACGTGTTCGTGGAGGTACTCCAAGCCGACGGGGGCACTAGGACCGCGGGGGTTACAGCCGCGTCGCTAGCCCTCGCAGACGCCGGGATACCCATGAGGGCCCTAGTGGCGGGTGTGGCCGTGGGTAAGGTGGACGGCGTGCTGGTACTGGACGTGGACGAGGTCGAGGACAGCGCTGGCGAGGCAGACCTACCCGTCGCCGGAGCGCCCGACCTGGGCCTCATAACGCTCCTGCAGCTCAACGGCGTGTTGAGCGAGGAGGAGTTCGAGCAGGCCCTCGACATGGCGTGGAGGGCCATAGAGGATCTCGTGAGGCAGGAGAAGGAGGTTCTCAGGAGGAAGTACCAGGGGGTGAGTAGGGCGTGAGTGTCACACCCTTCAGGCTACCCGTCATAGCCAAGCTGCGCAGGGAGGCGATCGAGGCGCTCATAGCTAAGGGCCTGCGGGTAGACGGGAAGCGGGACCCAGCCACGCCCAGGAGTGTGACTGTAGAGCTAGGCGTGATCGAGAGGGCTGAGGGCTCGGCGCTCGTGAAGCTTGGCAACACACAGGTTATGGCTGGCGTGAAGATGGACGTTGGGGCGCCCTTCCGCGACACGCCCGACCAGGGGGTGCTAACTGTTCACGCCGAGTTCGTGCCTCTAGCCTCTCCCCTCTTCGAGCCGGGGCCGCCCGACGAGAACGCCATAGAGCTCGCCAGGGTTGTCGACAGGAGCCTCAGGGAGGTGGGGGCCGTTGACCTGGGCGAACTCGTCATCAGGAGCGGGGAGAAGGTGTGGGTCGTCTGGGTTGACCTCTACATCCTAGACCACGGTGGAAACCTCTTCGACGCCTCCATGCTGGCCGCGATGGCAGCGCTGCTCAACGCTCGCATACCGTACTATGAGGAGATAGAGACCGGGGAGGTGGTGGTGGATAGGAGCAAGCCTCCCCTGGGGGCGCTGCCGATCAGGAGGAGGGTAGTCACCGTCACCGTGGCCAAGATAGGCAGGCACCTAGCCGTCGACCCCGACTTCGAGGAGGAGTCCGTGGCGGACGTGAGGCTCGTGGTCGCGTTGGACGATGGGGGCAGGATAGTGGGCCTACAGAAGAGCGGCGAGGGGGCCATCACGAGGGAGGAGGCCCGCCGGGCGATAGCCCTAGCAAGGCAGGCCGCCCCAGTATACTTTAAAGCCCTAGAGGAGGCAGCCACCTCCAGCAAGGCCGACGGCAGCTAGGCCGGAGGGTGGCAGGCATGGGCAGGACCAAGGTCGTAGGCATAGTAGGCAGGTACGGACCGCGCTATGGAGTTAGCGTTAGGAAGAGGGTGAAGGAGGTCCTAGAGAAGAGGTACGCCAAGCACATCTGCCCCTTCTGCGGCAGCATAGGGACAGTATACAGGGTCTCGGTAGGAATATGGGCCTGCAGGAAGTGCGGCGCTGTCTGGGCTGGGGCGGCCTACACCCCCAGGAGCGGCCTAGCACAGTACTTCAGGGGCGTGGTCGTGAAGCCCGACAGCTACCCGGCCCGCGGGAGGTAGCGGCCCCGCCCGGGGGGCGCCGCCCCGCCGCCACCCGACGCCCCACTCTGGGAGGTATAGCCGATGAGGGCCCCGCGCCCCCTAATCCTGATAACAACTAGCAGGGCCCCATCGCCTAGGACCAGGTCGCTGGTCAAAGACCTCGAGCTCGTGCTACCCCGGGCGAGGCGGCTCACCAGGGGCCACCTCACGATGGCCGAGCTAGCGGCCATCGCTAGGGCGCGGGGGGCGGTGAGGGTCCTAGTGGTGGGCGAGAGGAGGGGGAACCCCAGCATAATCCGCGCCTACAAGCCCACCAGGCCGCCTCTAGAGCCGCGGCTGGAGAACATCGTGACGTTCATAGTACGGGGCGCGAGCCTGTCCCGGGAGAGGGGCGCCAGACCCGGCCGGGGGGCTGACTCCCTGCTTGTTGAGGCTGGCGAGGGCTCGGAGGACGTGGCAGACGCCATGGTAATAGCGTTCGGGGCTAGACTACTGATGCCGGGCATGAGGCCGGGCGAGGGGGCAGTAGTGGCGTCGCTCACGGCCTCCGGCGATGAGGTGCTGGTCGAGTTCAGGGATTGGGAGGGGGAGAGCGTGGGGCCCAGGCTGCGCCTGGCCAGGCCGCAGAGGATGGTCAAGGGTGGGAGCGATGCATAAGGCTACCCTCAGGGTGTGCGGGCCCCGGCGGCTGGTGGGGGCGGTTGCCGAGTCGCTCGAGGCCGAGGCGATGCAGCCAGCGGCGCCCAGCAAGGGTAGCGTGGAGGTGTCCCGCGAGGGGGAGTGCATCATGATTGTAGTCGGCTCTGAGTCCCTGAGCGGCCTGAGGGCGCTGGTCAACTCGTACCTGTACCTGCTACACGCGGCCTGGTCTGCCCTCGAGGCCGCTGGCGAGCTGGCGGCTGGCGCCTAGGCTATAACCCCCCAGGCGGCCCGGGGGCTGGGGGTGGGGTGGCTGGTATGGTGGAGAAGGTGCCCCCCGAGGTTGAGGCCAAGTACGCCAAGCTCGTGAAGCTTAGGGAGACGCTGGCGGCTATAGCCCAGGAGAGGGCGAGCCTGGAGGCCCTGCTAGCCGAGATAGAGGGTGTGCTGGAGGAGGTCCAGAAGCTCCCGAGCGAGGCCCGGGTCTTCAAGATGGTCGGGAACGTCATGGTGGAGAAGCCCCGGGACGAGGTGGTCAAGGAGCTGACCGACAGGAAGGAGGACGTGGAGATACGCCTAAAGGCCCTGAAGTCCCAGGAGGAGAGCCTCCGCAAGGACGTGGAGAGGCTGACAGCGGAGCTCCAGAAGCTACTCGGGGGAGGCAAGCCCGGCCCGGCGGCGTAGGCCCATCCTCCCCCGGGCCGGCTAGCGGGCTCCGCGAGCCTCCGAAGGCCCCGCGGGGTGCCCCGTCTTGGAGGGTGGCCGTGCCGAGAGGCTAGCCGAGGCTCTCGAGGCGGCCGAGAGGGCTGCCCGAGGCTACCTCGAGGCCTCCCTTGGCAGGCGCCTCGGGGACTTCGACGTTACGCTGAAGGTTGAGGAGGGCGAGGACGGGGTTCGCCTGGTGGTGGATGTGAGCGTCAGGGCCTCCAAGAGCCTGCCCAGGCACGTGGCGGACGCTCTGGTAGACGAGGCGGTGGAGAGGGCTAGGAGGGCCTTCGAGGAGGTGTACAGGAGGGGTGCCTCCAGAGGATAGGGGGGACCCGTGCTGGGGCAAAGAGGCGGCCAGGGTGCTGGAGGCGGCCGCCGCGCATGGCCGGGTGGCTGTTGTAACCCACAGGAACGCCGACCCCGACGCGATAGCGGCATCCATAGCGGCTAAGAGCCTCCTCGAGGCAATGGGTGCCCGGGCCTGCATAGCGCTGCCAGAGGGCGCCAGCAGGGCCTCCAAGAGGCTCCTCTCGCGTGCAGGCGTAGAGGTAGGCGAGTGCGGCGACCCCGAGGGGGCGGAGTCGATCCTAGTGGTGGACGCTTCCAACACGACCCAGCTGGGCGGCCTGGCCCCGCTGGCTAGGTCTAAGCCCCTCTACCTGATAGACCACCACGCGCCGGGGGATCTGGCGGAGCTGGCTAGGGAGGCGCTCGTGGCCAAGGCGGTCTCGGCCACCCAGCACGTGGTCCACGCTGCGCACAGCCTGGGCTTCAGGCTGCCGGGCGGTGAGGCGACCGTCGCGCTTGGCGGGATAATCTACGACTCGAAGAGGTTCCAGATCGCCGACAGGTGCTCCTTCCTGGCCGCCGCCCTACTCGTCGAGTGGGGGGGAGACTACGATGCAGCGCTAGAAGCGCTCACGCCACCCAGGGAGAGGGGCAGGGGAATGGAGTACTCCGAGAGGGTGGCCAGGCTCAAGGCCGCGCAGAGGCTCGTATTCTCCAGGGTTTGCGGCGAGCTGATCGTGGCTGTCACGCACGTCAGCGCATTCGAGTCGAGCGCCGCCAGGGCGCTGCTGGATCTGGGGGCCGACGTCGCAGTCGTGGTCGGCGGCGGGGGGGAGTTGAGGGCGTCTGTCAGGCTCTCGAGGAGGGCCGTCGACTCCGGCATCAGGGCGAGCGAGGTGGCGGAGTACATAGCCTCAAAGCTTGGCGGCAAGGGGGGAGGCCACGACGCGGCCGGCATGGCCCACATAAGCGGTGATGTCAGCCCGGGCGAGGCCGTGGAGGCCCTCGCCAGGAGCCTCCCCGGGAAAATAGCTAGAATATGCACTGCGAGGAGGGGCGCTGGAGGTGGGGCAGGGGAGGGTTAGGGTCTACGCGGACAAGCGCGAGGAGCAGAGTGGCGTGCCCGCGGAGCTGGAGAAGCTGGGGGTTCTGGTCATCAGGAAGGTGCTGCCACTCGGCGACTACCTAGTTTCGGACGACGCCGTGGTCGAGAGGAAGACCGTGAGGGACTTCGCTTCGAGCCTCGTGGATGGGAGGCTATTCGACCAGGCGAGGAGGCTCGCTGAGGCCTACGGCCACGTATACTACATCGTGGAGGGGAGCCCGCGATACCTTACCCGGTGGGGCGACCGGGGGCACCAGACGCTAGCCGCCCTCACCTCGCTTATCGTAGACTATGGGGCCCAGGTCCTCTGGAGCGATGGGCCCCACTCCACGGCTTACCTGATAGCCCAGCTAGCCAGGAGGTACCAGGAGGAGCGGGGCGGCGCCTCGGTGGCGGTTCACCACAAGCCCAGGCTGGAGGGGGTCGAGGACTGGCAGGTCTACATAGTGCAGGCGTTCCCGGGCGTGGGCCCCAAGACCGCCAGGGCCATCCTAGAGTACTTCGGCACGCTGGAGGAGTTCTGCCGCGCGCCGCTAGCGGAGCTATCCAAGGTGCCGGGCCTGGGCGAGAAGAAGGCTGAGAGGATAAGGGCCATACTCTCGACGCCATTCTCGAGGCGGCGCCGGAGGAGGGGGTCCCTCGAGGACTTCCTCTAGGCCCACACGCGGCGGGCACGTCTATTTAAACCCAGCTAGCGCTCGGCCCTCCGGGTAGAAATGGGATGGGTGCAAGAGTAAAGGTAGTGTCTGAAATAGAGAAGATTATGAGTAACATAGAGCAGGTCAGGAACATAGGCATCATAGCCCACGTCGACCACGGCAAGACGACGACGAGCGACTCCCTACTCGCGGCCGCTGGCATAATCTCGAAGAGGATAGCAGGCGAGGCGCTGGTGCTCGACTACCTTAGCGTCGAGAAGCAGAGGGGTATAACGGTGAAGTCGGCTAACATAAGCCTCTACCACGAGTACGAGGGGAAGCCTTACGTGATCAACCTAATCGACACGCCAGGCCACGTCGACTTCTCCGGCAAGGTCACGAGGAGCCTGAGGGTGCTCGACGGCGCGATAGTAGTTGTGGACGCCGTGGAGGGCGTCATGACGCAGACCGAGACGGTGATACGGCAGGCCCTCGAGGAGAGGGTTAGGCCGCTGCTCTTCATCAACAAGGTTGACAGGCTGATCAAGGAGTTGAAGCTAGGCCCCCAGCAGATACAGGAGAGGTTCGTGGAGATTATAAGGGAGGTGAACGCCCTGATAGACATGTATGCCGAGCCGGAGTTCCGGAAGAAGTGGAAGCTCAACCCCGCCGAGGGCACTGTGGCCTTCGGTAGCGCCAAGGACAAGTGGGGCATCAGCATACCTATGGTGCAGAAGAAGGGGATAACGTTCAAGGAGATAATACAGGCGTACCAGTCGGGCAAGAAGGAGGACGTGGCCAAGCTCGCCGACCTGATGCCGCTCCACGAGACCCTACTAGACATGGTCGTAAAGTTCGTGCCCAACCCGAGGGAGGCGCAGAGGTACAGGATACCCAAGATATGGAAGGGCAAGCTGGACACCGACATCGGAAGAGCCATGCTGAACGCCGACCCCAACGGGCCCCTCGTGTTCTACATCAACGACGTCAGGGTGGAGAAGGCGGGCCTGGTCGCCACTGGCAGGGTCTTCAGCGGAACACTCAAGCCCGGCACGGAAGTCTACCTGGTTACGGCCGACAAGAAGGGGAGGATACTCCAGGTAAGCCTCTACATGGGCCCCTTCCGTGAGGTGACGAAGGCCATACCGGCCGGCAACATGGGGGCCGTCATGGGGCTGGAGGACGTGAGGGCTGGCGAGACGCTAGTCGACCTCGCATTCAAGGATCAGGCGGCGCCCTTCGAGCAGCTCCGCTACGTGAGCGAGCCCGTTGTCACGATAGCGGTGGAGCCCAAGTCGATCCAGGACCTCCCCAAGATGATCGAGGCACTGAGGAAGCTGACGATAGAGGACCCCAACCTCGTGGTTAAGATTAACGAGGAGACCGGGGAGTACCTACTCTCTGGCATGGGCCCGCTCCACCTCGAGATAGCCCTCACGCTGCTGAAGGAGAAGTTCGGCATAGAGGTCAAGGCTAGCCCGCCGATAGTGGTGTACCGCGAGACTGTCAGGAGTAAGAGCCAGGTGTTCGAGGGTAAGAGCCCCAACAAGCACAACAAGTTCTACATCAGCGTTGAGCCTCTCAACGAGGAGACGATAACCCTGATACAGAAGGGCGAGGTCTTCGAGGGCCAGGACCCGAGGGAGAGGGCCAGGACCCTGGCCGACAAGGCGGGCTGGGACTACGATGAGGCCAGGAGGATATGGAGTATAGACGAGAACCTGAACGTGTTCGTCGATAAGACGAGCGGCGTCCAGTACCTGAGGGAGGTCAAGGACACGATACTGGCAGCGTTCAGGATAGCCACCAAGGAGGGGCCACTCGCGGCGGAGCCGGTCAGGGGTATAAAGGTGGTGCTCCACGACGCGGTGATACACGAGGACCCGGTCCACAGGGGCCCCGGGCAGATCTACCCCGCCGTCAGGAACGCCATATGGGCTGGCATGCTCACGGCTAGGCCCACGCTGCTCGAGCCCATACAGAAGCTCGACATTAGGACGCCTATGGAGTACGTGAGCGCTATAGCCGCCGTGCTGGCCAGGAAGCGCGGCCGCATACTCGAGGTTCAGAGCGCCGGCGCGGCTGCGAGGGTGATAGCGGAGGTTCCCGTCGCGGAGAGCTTCGACCTGGCGGGCGAGCTGAGGAGCGCCACCGCGGGCAGGGCCTTCTGGGGCACAGAGTTCAGCCGCTGGGCGCCCGTTCCGGACTCTATGCTGGAGGACCTCATAAGGAAGATAAGGCAGAGGAAGGGCCTGCCGCCGCACCCGCCGAGGGTCGAGGACCTCATAGGCCCCTAGCCGATTTAAGCGGCCCCTCCGAGGGGCCCTAACGCGTCATACACCCCCTTTTAATATACCCGAGTCGTCGGCCTCATCTACTAGGCGAGGTAAATGCTGCCCCCCAGCGAGCCCGCGGCAGAGGCCGCCGCGGCCTTCATAGTGATACCGCTGATACTAGTGGCGCTCCTGGCTGCGGTCGTGGCCCTGATAAGGCTAATACTCCTGCCTAGGAGGGACGTGGTGGAGAGGGAGAGGACCCGCTACGACTTCTTCAACGCTGGCAACCCCCCCACGAGGCCCGAGGCCAGGAGGAAGCTCTCCATGCAGTACCTGGGCTACCTTATACTATTCCTGGCAGTGGAGCCCGCCGCCGTCCTCATGGCGCTGCTCACCGTGGCGCCGCAGAGCGTCTACGACAGGGTGATTATAGCGTTCGGGATACTTGTAGCGGCGTATACTCCCCTGCTGGCATACGCTCTAAGAGAGGCCAGGAGGGCCGAGGCTTGGATGCTGGAGGCGTGAGCCTCCGGGCGTGTGGTGTGGGTGGTGCGGCGTGTCGACGCTTAGGAGTAGGGAGGCTAGGGCCGGCCCCCCCGAGGAGGGCCGGCTGTACGTTGGGAACCTGGACGCCGCGGCGAGGAGGGCCCGCGAGCTGCTTCTCGGGAAGATGAAGCTTGGGAAGCTCGTCGACTGGGGCACAGCCTTCAGCCTCTGGCCGGTGCACTTCACCACGAGCTGCTGTGGCTGCGAGTTCGCCGCGACCTGGAGCCCGCGCTTCGACGCTGAGAGGTACGGGGCGCTGCCCTGGCTGTCGCCCAGGCAGACCAACCTGATCGTGATCGAGGGGACCGTGACGAAGAAGATGGGCTGCGCCCTGAGGCTCGTGTGGGAGCAGATGCCGCACCCCAAGTTCGCCATAGCCATGGGTGCGTGCGCGCTGGACGGGGGCATATTCTATAATAGCTACAATATCGTCAGGCCGTGGGAGGTCGTGCCGGTGGACGTGTTCATACCCGGGTGCCCTCCGAGGCCGGAGGCTCTGGCTAGGGCCATCGTGGAGCTCCAGAGGCTCATAAGGGAGAAGGGCGTGGCCAGCAAGTGGATAGAGGAGGGCGAGAGGGAGGACAAGCCCGCCCCCATACCGAAGGAGGACCTATGCTCCTGGTGGAGGGGGTAGAGTTGAGCCTCGACGCCGTAAGGTCTAGGGCGGAGGAGGCCCTCCGCGGCGTCTACACGGGGGTCGAGGAGGGTAAGGGCTTCGTGGCGTTCAGGGTGCCCGCTGAGAGGGTCGTAGAGGCGGCTGAGGCCCTCAAGAGCGCCGGGTTTGACCACGTCAAGAGCGTGACGGCCGTGGACCGGCCAAAGGAGGGGGTGATAGAGGTTACATACCACGTCTCCAGCTACTCCGACCCGGAGCTCGCCCGGGGCATCGTGGGCATCACAGTCAGCCTCCCCCGGGACAACCCGCGCATGCCGAGCCTGTCTAGGATCTGGGTCAGCGCGGAGTTCCAGGAGAGGGAGGTGTTCGAGTTCTTCGGGGTCGTATTCGAGGGCCACCCAGACCTGAGGCCGATACTCCTCATACCCCCGCTCGCCGAGAAGCACCCGCTACGGAAGGACTTCATAGTGAAGGAGGAGCAGGTCTACAAGGGGGGCATAACGAAGCTAGAGCAGCCCCCCTAGCCCTCTGGGGTGTGAGCCGTGTCTAGCCCCGGTGAGTTGAAGCTCTCCGGATGGGAGGTGGGAGAGACTAGGAAGCTCCCCGGTATGGACGTGAAGAAGATAGGGAAGGACCTCTACGAGATCTTCATCGGGCCCCAGCACCCGGGCAGCGGCCACATGAGGATAATAGTCAGGCTAGACGGCGACGTCATGGTTGAGGTAGACCCTGACCTGGGCTACGTTCACCGCACTATGGAGAAGCTGGCCGAGGGCAGGAGCTTCATAAAGGTGATCCCCCTAGTGGAGAGGATGGCTATACTCGACGCCTGCAACATAACGCTCCCCTACGTTGAGGCTGTGGAGAAGCTTATGGACATAGAGCCCCCCGAGAGGGCTAAGTACCTGCGGGTCCTGCTATGCGAGATAAACAGGATAGCGAGCCACCTCTACGGTATGGGCATCTTCGGGGTATTCCTCGGCCACTCCACAATGTACATGTGGCCCTTCGGTGACAGGGAGGTCTTCGTGGAGCTGGCCGAGAGGCTCACGGGGGCCAGGCTAACCCACTCCTACCCGGTGCCCGGGGGCGTCAGGAGGGACGTGCCGGAGGGGTTCACCGACGATCTGAGGAAGGCTGTGCGCTACATGAGGAAGAGGCTGGAGGAGTACAGGAAGATCTTCCTAGACAACCCAGTCATAAGGGCGAGGCTGGAGGGTGTGGGTGTTATACCGAGGAACCTGGCGATAGAGCTAGGCATAGTAGGACCCAACCTGAGGGCCTCCGGGGTCGAGTACGACGTCAGGATGGTAGAGCCGTACGAGGCGTATGGGGAGCTGGACTTCGAGGTGCCAGTGTTCGAGGAGGGCGACGCTCTGGCCAGGGCTTGGGTTAGGGTGGAGGAGATCAAGCAGAGCCTCCGTATACTCGAGCAGGTTGCAGACAAGCTCGACAAGATGCCGAGGGAGGGCTTCATGCACGACAAGTTCTGGGCCAAGGCCCCGAAGCTCTACAAGGACGTCTACTCGAGGGAGGGCAGGGTGAAGCTGATGCCGCTCTTCGCGAACCTGAAGGTGCCAGCCGGGAAGGCGTTCGCCAGGGCCGAGGCTGGTAGGGGCGAGATAGTGTACTATGTAGAGAGTGAGGGTAAGTTCACCCCCTACAGGGTGAGGGTTGTGTCCCCCTCGTTCAGGAACGCCATAGTGTTCAAGTACATCGCGCCGGGCCATAGGCTCATGGACCTCCCGGCAATCTACGGTAGCATAGACTACTTCCCGCCCGAGGCGGACAGGTGAGGGGGTGGCGCCTGATGGCTGGTGTGGTGGACACCATAATATCGTGGATCTTCTGGCCCCCACTCTTCCAGCTAGTGATAGCCCCCGGCCTGGTGGCGGCGCTGGCCATCGTGATATTCATATTGTGGTTCGAGAGGAAGACCGCCGCCAGGGTGCAGATGAGGGTTGGCCCCTACAATGTCAGCCCGAGGCTGGGAGGGGCCCTCCAGCTGATAGCGGACCTGATACGCTACTCCTTCCAGGAGCCGATAATCCCGAAGACCGTTGACACGGCGGCCTTCATACTAGCGCCGCTGGCCATGCTGGTCATCTCAGTCGTGCCCACCGCCGCGATACCCGTGTCACCCCTACCCTGGACCTGGCCTATACCGATGGAGCACAGCCTCCTGGTTGCGCTGGCCCTCACGACCCTGTCCCCAGTGTTCCTCGTGGCGGCTGGGTGGGCTTCGAACAACAAGTTCTCCGTGATAGGGTCGACGCGTGAGGCGTTCATGGTGACGGCGTACGAGCTGGTGTTCATAATATCGCTGCTCGCCGTGGCGGCCCCCGTGCACAGCTACAACCTCGTAGAGATAGTGGAGGCCCAGGCTGGGTGGAGGATGTTCGCCATACTGAACCCGCTGGCGTTCCTGGCGGCGTTCATAGCGATACTCATGTCGACCAGCGGGTTCCCCTTCGAGATCCCCGAGAGTGAGCACGAGGTCGTGGCGGGGCCCTTCACGGAGTACTCCGGCCTCCTCTACGGCATAGACATGGGTGCAGCGTACATTAAGAGGTACGTTATGAGCGTGCTCCTGACGATAGCCTTCCTGGGAGGCTGGAAGCCCCTAGACCCCCAGCCGGGCGCTGGGCTGCTGGCGGGCTACATAGCGCCGCTCGTGGTGGTGCTCGTAAAGGCGACCATCGTCATGGCCGTCATGAGCTTCTTCAGGGCGGTCTACGGCAGGTATAGGCTGGACCAGGCGGTAGACCTGGCCTGGCGCGTTATACTACCGATGGCCCTCGCGGGCTACGCTCTCGGCCTCATCTACGGGTATCTGGGGGTGATCTAGGGTGCCGCCTAGGCCTTCTAGGAGGAGGGTACCCCCCTACGGGTTCCTCGCGGCGGTTAAGGGTAACCTGGGTGCTATAGCCGTCGGGTTGAAGTACTTCCTAGACCCTAACAGGTTCACCCTCCACTACCCGCGCGAGTACATACGCCTGAAGCCCGGGTATAGGGGGTTCATAGTGCTAAACAAGGCTAAGTGCATAATGTGCGAGTCATGCGCTAGGATATGCCCGGCCGCGGCCATGAAGATGGTTCGATTCCAGGCGCCCGACCCCAGGAGGCCGGGTAAGATGAAGCTCTACAAGTACCCGGTGATCAACTACCAGCGCTGCATATTCTGTGGGTACTGCGTTGACGTGTGCCCCACCGAGGCCCTCCGCCACGTGCCGGCCCATGATGTCGTCTACTATAACCTCGAGGAGATGGACCTCAACCTGGAGCAGTTCCAGGTCGAGCCGAAGAGTCCGGCCGAGGTTGAAGGCGGGATACCGGTACGCTACGTCTTCGACCCCGAGAGGGGCCTCGTTAAGGTGCCCGAGAAGGGCCAGGCGGGAGGTGGCTAGGGATGGCAGGGCAGCTCGGGCTCGAGATAGGTATAATGGGCGGCCTACTCGCCGTCACCGCCTACTACGTGATAGCCGCCAGGGATCTAGTGTATGCGAGCGTGGCGCTGGCGCTGCTCGGCTCGCTCAACGCGGCGCTGATAGCGCTCCTAGGATACCCGATTGTAGCGGCCTTCGTGGTCATAGTGTATGTGGGCGCCGCGGTTATGTTCATCATAATCACAATATCCATGCTGGGCGGGGGAGGCCAGGAGAAACGGGAGGAGTTCAGGGGCATGTTTACCTCCCTGGCGCTGGCCTCGACGGCGTTCACAGTAGCAGTCCTGTCGGGGATATACCTCGCATACAAGCCGCCTAATACATACTCAATATCGCAGATATCTCAAGTACTGGCTGGCCGCTACCTCCCCGCCCTGGGTGTGGTGTTCATAGCGTTGGCTGCAACGCTGGTCGAGGCAATAACGATAGCTAGGAGGGCTGAGTAGAGATGAACGCGGAGGCGTTGTCGGCGGAGGTCTTCGTGATAGGGCTCACGCTGGCGGCTATAGGCGCGTATGGTGTGGCTTCGACGCGCAACCTCCTGCGGATACTCCTGTCCATAGAGGTGATATTCAACTCGGTGCTACTCCTATTCGTGGCCGCGCTCTCGGCCCTGCCCGCGCTCTCCGCGGCTTTCTCCATATTCCTGGTCTCAGTCGTCTCGGCGGAGGTCATAGTTGTGGTAGCCGTGCTCGTGGCCTACTATCGCGTCGCCCGCAGCTTCGATAGCACTAGCCTCGAAGAGGGGGGTGTCTAAGGGTGGCGTATACTCTCCCGTTTCCGGCCCTCTGGACCGCCGTTCTCCTCCCCATACTCGTGGGTATAGCGGCCTGGCTATCCAAGCCCTCCACGCGCTCAGCCGTAGACGGCTTCGCCGCGCTCTCGGGTGTGGTGCTAGCCTACCCCGCGGCGCTCCTGGCTGCTCTGTACGCTCGGGGCCTCCTAGCCTCGGGCACCCTCGACCCGCTCTACGCTAGCTACAGGGGGCTAGGGACTATAGCCCTGGCTATAGACGGCCTGAGCGGGCCGGTGGTCCTCGGGGTCTCCATAGTAACGGCGGCCGTGGCGCTGTATAGCGTGAAGTACATGACGGTCAGGATAGAGGAGATGTTGGAGGAGGGCGAGAAGGCGCCCGGAATGGGTACATACTTCCTCCTCTACAACATGTTCGCAGCGGCCATGCTAGGCCTGGCCATGGCGACCAACCTGGTTGAGTTCTACATATTCCTGGAGCTGACGCTAATACCATCATTCCTCCTAATAGCCTACTGGGGCTACGGTGATAGGAAGAGGATCTCGCTCCTATACTTCGTGTGGACCCACATAGGGGCAGCGCTCCTCCTCGTCGGCATACTCTACTATGGCATAAGGCTGGGGAGCTTCGACTACCTAACAGTGCCAGCACTCAAGCCCGTCGGCTCGGTGGAGAGCATCCTGGGGGCTGCAGCCAAGACGGTGGCGCTGCTCATGATAGCTGGCCTGTTCGTGAAGATGGCAGTGTTCGGCGTGCACATGTGGCTACCCTACGCGCACGCCGAGGCGCCCACGCCGATAAGCGCCCTGCTGAGCCCCAACCTCATAGGCCTGGCGGGCTACGCGTACGCGAGGTTCGTCATACCATCGTTCCCCGGCATACTGGGCGATTGGAGGAACTACCTCGTAGCCCTGGGGCTCACGACGATAATATACGGGGGACTCGTCGCCCTAACGCAGAGGGACTTCAAGAGGTTCCTGGCGTACTCCAGCGTGAGCCAGATGGGCTACATGCTACTAGGCCTAGCCACGCTGACCTACATAGGTGTCGCGGGGGCGATATTCCACTACCTAGTACACGCCATAGGCAAGGCCATCCTCTTCATGACCGCTGGCATATTCATAACGCAGCTCCACGGCCTCCGCGACATACAGTCCATGGGCGGCCTCGCGAGGAGGTACCCCCTAACGGCGGCGCTCGCCCTCTACGGCTTCATGCACCTAGTCGGAATGCCGCCAACCACGGGGCTGTGGAGCGAGTGGATGATAATAGTTGGAGCGTACAAGGTGTACTCCGCGAGCCAGCTGAGCCTAGCAGCGCTAGCCGCGGCGCTCCTAGTAGCCCTGGTAGTCTCCGGGGCCTACTCCTTCATAACAATGAGGAGGATATTCTACGGGCAGCCAAGGAGTGAGAGAGCCAGGGAGGCCAGCGAGGATAGGGACGTGCTAGTCTGGAGCACCCTAGCCCTGCTCGTGGTCGGGTTCGTACTCTTCCTGGCCTCGGCCCCGCTCATCAACAGCCTGCTACGCGTCTCCCAGGCCGTAGTACCGTGGGGGTGACGTGGTGATGGTAGAGCCCGTGTACGCGACGCTGGTCTGGGCGGTGCCCTACCTGGGCGCCGGCCTGATGGCCCTACTCTACCTAGCGGGCGTCAGGAGGGAGGCGGCGTACACACTAACATCGGCGGCCTCGCTACTGCTGGCGGCCCTGCTGGCTACGATAGTGGGCTACGACGTCCTCAGCAGCGGCAGGCCCGTGCTACACGAGTTCACGTGGATAGACGGCTTGGGAGTGAAGGTTTCAACGTACGTGGACGGCCTCTCCGCGGTAATGATAATGCTGGTCTCCTGGCTCAGCTTCCTCATAGGGGTCTACAGCATAGGCTACATGAAGGGGGACTGGGGGCTTCCGAGGTACTTCTTCTTCTTCACGTTCTTCGTGGGCAGCATGCTCCTGGTGGTTAGCGCCGACAACCTCCTACTACTATTCATAGGCTGGGAGGGCACGGGGCTGGCGAGCTACGCCCTAATAGGCCACTGGTACACCGACGAGGAGGAGTACTGGGTCGGGGTCCCGGGCCGTAAGGCCCTCGGTGTCCCCATGTACTTCGAGCCGAGCCACAGCGGCCTGAGGGCAATACTCTTCACCAGGGTAGGCGACATAGGCATGCTAATAGGCATGGCCGCAATGTACCTCCTCACCGGCAGCCTCTCGATCCACCAGATAGCGGCGGAGGCCCCGGTGTGGATGGCCACGCTGGCGAAGTACCACCTGCTGCAGCTGGTGCTCCTGCTCTTCACGATGGGCGCGCTCGCGAAGAGCGCGCAGTTCCCCTTCCACGAGTGGCTGGTAACAGCTATGACCGGCCCCACGCCGGTGTCGGCCCTGATACACGCTGCCACTATGGTTAAGGCTGGCATCTACCTAGTGCTGAGGTTCGCCCCGATATTCTACTATGGCGCCATCAACGCCCCCGGGCCCCTACATGATATAGTAGTGCACGACACGTACCAGTACTTCACAATAGTGGCGGGCTTGGGTGCGATAACAGCATTCATGATGGCCACGATGGCGATAGTGTCCAACGAGTTCAAGCTGATACTCGCATTCTCAACTGCCAGCCAGATAGGCTACATGTTCCTGGCAGCAGGCGCCGCGGGTATGCTGGTGGAGGAGGCTAACACGCTCGCGTTCTCGGCGGGGGTCCTCTCGGGCCTCTCGCACCTAATGAGCCACGCGGTCTTCAAGGCGGCCCTATTCCTGATCTCCGGCTGGGCCATACACGTGGTGCACAGTAGGTTCATAGACAAGATGGGGGACTTCGCCAAGTACATGAAGGTGACAGCCATAGCTATGTGGCTGGCCGGGCTGAGCCTCATGGGCATACCGCCCCTGAGCGGGTTCTTCAGCAAGGAGCTAACGCTGAAGGCCGCGGAGGAGGCCCACCTAGAGTGGGGCTTCCTCCTCGGGGCGGTTACCGCGCTGCTCACAGCCCTGTACACGTCGAGGCTTATAGTCAGGGTCTTCCACATGCCGCCGTACGAGAAGCCCCACCACGAGCCGCACGAGGCCCCGCCGATAATGCTCGTCCCATACACCATAATGGCCCTCACGGCCCTAGCCCTGGGCCTCTACTGGCCCGGCGTCGCCAGCTTCCTAGCCAAGGCGGGCGAGCTAACCGCCGCCGGCAGCCTGACGCTCAGGGTGGAGCCGGCAGAGCTGGAGGTGCACCTAACCGGCACGGTAGCAGCTATACTGGTGGGCGCTATCGCTATGATAGCGCTCGTGTGGCTGCTCTACAAGTGGATTAACGTGAACTTCAGGGCGCTGCTCGCCCAGCACGCCTCCCTGAAGGCGCTCCACGACTTCCTCTTCGACAGGTGGTACATAAACGCTATAATCTACATAGTCATAGTGTACGGGTTCGCCGGCATAGCGATGTTCCTAGCAGGGGTCGACTTCGGGATAGACTGGTTCTACCACACCGCGCTAATAGCGGTGTTTGGCGCCTTCAGCTACGCTACGAGGGCCCTCCACAGGGGCAGGCCGGAGTACATCGTCAGCCTCTACCTCTACCTAGCGGGACTCGCTATGCTACTCGCATACCTGCTCTGGAGGTGATGTAGCATGGCCCTGAATGTCGTGGGAGCGGTGCTGGGGCTCCTCTACGGGACCCTAGCCTCGGGCATCCTGGTGCCAGTAGTCTCTGGTAGGAAGGCCGAGCCAGCCGCCGCGCTAGCGTGGCTGGGGGTGCTACTCTACAACGCCGCCGCCTGGGCCACGCTGGCGGAGGCAGTCACCAAGGGCCCCCTCACCATCTACTCCGGCCTAGTCGTGCACGACCCGTTCACCTCATTCCTGGCGGCCTCCGCGGGCCTGGCCGCGGTGATAGCCCTGCTCTCGATAGGCACTAGCGCCGCCGAGTGGCCCAGCCACCCGGCGCTCTACAGCCTCCTCCCGATAATCCTCTTCGGAACCTACCTCATGGCGGGCGCGTACAACGCCGTCATGGTGCTAGCCGTGTGGCTGCTCGTCTCGGTGGCCAGCTATGTCGTCATAGCGCTGCCGGGCGATGCCGCGAGCCGCGGGGCGGCCGTGAGGTACATACTGACAGGCGCTGTTGCAACGCTGTTCCTAGCCTTCTGGGTGGCGGTTCACGCCATAGCAGTAGGCTCCACCCCCCGCTCGCTAGGGCTGGCGGACCCGTTCGACTTCTCCGGCTACCCCAGCGGGGGCCTCACCGCCGTCGCGCTGACGCTCTTCCTCGCCGCCGTGGGCTTCAAGCTGGGAGTGGTGCCCTTCCACTGGTGGCTGCCAAACGTGTACGCCCGCGCCGACGGCCGGGCAGTCAGCGTGGTGGCTGGGATCGCAAAGCTGGGCTTCGTAGCCGTGGCTGGCAGGCTCGTCTACTCGGCCGCGACGCCCCAGAACGCTGCCGGCCTGGCTGCCATCCTGGCCGGGCTAGCGGTGGTAACCATGACGTACGGTAACGTGGCCGCCCTGACCTCGAGGGACCTCCAGGGCATACTGGCGTATAGCAGCATAGCCCAGATAGGCTACATACTAACAGCCCTCGCGGCCGCCGCGTATCTCCGAGGCGTCGCCGGCGACGCCGCCAGCCTAGCGGCTCTCGCCGCCGTCGCTATACACGGCCTAGCCTACGCCCTCTCCAAGGCCCCGCTCTTCGCCGCCCTAGGCGGTGAGGGGGGCGGGGAGGCTAGGAGGCTGAGGGGGCTGCTACGCTCGGACCCGGCCTCCGCCATAGGCATAGCGGTCCTACTCTTCAGCCTCCTCGGGGTGCCGCCCCTGCTCGGCTTCTGGGGCAAGCTCTACATGTTCATGTCAGCCGTGAAGTACTCGATACCGCTAACACTGATAGCCCTACTCAACAGCGGCGTGAGCGCGGTCTACTACGTGGCAGCAGTCAGGGAGCTGGCGTCGCCCGCCCCCGAGGCTCCAAGGCTGGCCAGGAGCGCGTCAGCGGCGATAGTCTCAGCGGCCCTCATAGCCCTCGCCATAGGGCTCCTGGCGCCCAGCCTGTACCCGCTCCTATACCCCTAGCCAGCCCACACATTATTTTAACGCCCGTTTTAGCATACCCGGGGCCACCCGGACCCCCGGCACTGCTGGTGCTGGGATCCTCTTTACCCCCCACCCCTCGGGTGCGGCGTGGGGGTGCGTGGTGTACTCGGATAGGGCCGAGTTCAACAAGCTGGCCGAGGAGGCTGGGATCATCTTCGTGGGGTACCCCGTGGGTGGTGTCTACCCCTACCTCCCCAGCGGGGCCCGCATGTTCCGGAGGCTGCAGAGGCTGCTCGAGGAGCTGTTAGAGGGGACCGGGCACGAGCCCATACTATTCCCCAGCCTCATACCCCTCACGCTCTTCAGGAGGGAGGTGGACTTCTTCGAGGGCTTCTCCCCCGAGGCCCTGCTGGCCGAGAAGACCCTGAGCGGCCGCATGCTCGACGAGCCCCTCGTGCTGAGGCCTACTAGCGAGGTCCCGATATACTACGTGTTCTCCCAGCTCATAAAGTCGTGGAGGGACCTGCCGCTCAAGGTCTACCAGAACGTCACCGTGTACAGGATCGAGACTAAGGCAACCGCGCCCTTCTTCAGGCTCAGGGAGGTGACGGGCTTCAGCGAGGAGCACGCCTTCGCCAGGGACGAGGGCGAGGCCAGGGAGATATTCGAGGGAGCCATAGGGATATACTCGAGCTTCCTCGACCGCCTCGGCATCCCATACCTTATAGTGGAGTCGCCGCCCTGGGACCTCTTCCCCGGCGCCAGGAGGAAC
>Ga0256833_1000227_pt1 | contig 45092 bp, 41 predicted proteins | sample 356284metaG_FD_190535 | JGI IMG/M metagenome (GOLD analysis project Ga0256833, IMG submission 190535) | Hydrothermal vent microbial communities from Mid Atlantic Ridge, Atlantic Ocean - 356-284 | ecosystem: Environmental > Aquatic > Marine > Hydrothermal vents | place: Atlantic Ocean: Mid... | reverse complement strand
TTAGTCAATACCCACGATATGAACTCCATTATGGAAATCGGGGAACATATCATTTTGCTCAAAGACGGACACAAACAATGGGAAGGAAGTAAAGATGATATTTTTCATACGGATAATCCCGATATCAACGATTTTGTTTTCTCCTCTACTTTATTTAAGAAAATTAAGGAGTTAGTAAATAAAGAAGGCGATTTTAATCTTTAATTTTTATGAAAAAAATTAGTTTTAAAGATGATTATTCCACTGGTGCTCATCCCCGAATACTTCAAGCAATTCATAGAGCTAACAAAGGCATAGAAGAATCTTATGGAAATGATAGTTATTCTAAAAAAGCCGAAAAAAAAATAAAAAAAATCTTTGCTTGCGAAAACTCCTCCGTTCATTTTGTTAGTAGTGGGACGCAAGCCAATTTATTGGTCATAAGTTCCGCATTAAAACCTTACGAATCTGTAATTGCAGCCCATACGGGACATATTCATTTACACGAGACGGGAGCTATTGAAGCTACCGGACATAAAATAAATACCATCGAAACCAAAGACGGAAAATTGTCGCCCGCTTTAATCCAAAAAATTTTGGACGCGCACCATACCCCTCCACATATGGTAAAACCCAAAATGGTATATATTTCCAATGCAACAGAATTGGGAACCGTTTACACTTTAAGTGAATTGGAAAATCTATCCTTATTTTGCCGACAAAATCATTTATATTTATACTTGGACGGAGCCCGGTTAGGAAATGCTTTAACAACAAATAATGATATAAAAGCAAGTGATATTTGCAAACTAACCGATGCTTTTTATATAGGTGGAACAAAGAACGGTGGAATGTTCGGGGAAGCCATAGTTATAAAAAATAAACAAATAAATGAGAATTTTGAATATTTAATGAAACAAAAAGGCGCTTTAATTGCCAAGTCCAGATATTTAGGTGCCCAATTTGAAGAGTTTTTCCATACAAATTTATATTTTGAATTAGCTAAAAGGGCAAATACCCAAGCAAAAAAACTTTTAGACAAGCTTAAACCATTAAATGTAAAATTTGACACGATAAATCAAACCAATCAAATATTTCCAATTTTACCCTCGTCTGTTGTAAGGCAATTGACAAAAGATTTTGATTTTCATATTTGGGAAAAAATAAATGAAGATTTATTGAAAATAAGACTGGTAACTTCTTGGAATACCACCGATGAAGAAATCGATATTTTGATTGATAAAATTGATAATTATTTAAAATCATAACTATTGTATTTTAGTTTAACTTTGCAAAAAAATTAATTTATGGAAATTGCTTTAATATCACACGATGGGAAAAAACCCGAAATGGTTCGTTTCGTGATGGAACACAAAGACGAATTATTGAGAAATGATGTAAAAATAATAGCCACGGGAACTACCGGAAAATATGTAGAAGAAACCGGATTGAAAGTTACACGTTTACTATCGGGACCCTACGGTGGAGATGCACAAATCGGTGCAAGAGTTGCCGAAGGAAAAACCCAAATGGTAATTTTTTTCCGCGATCCATTAGACAAACATCCACACGAACCGGATATTTCAATGCTTATGCGTTTATGCGATGTGCATAATATCCCCTTGGCAACTAATCCTGCAACTGCCGACTTACTTTTTAAAGCGGTTTTTCATTAATAAACAATTATCAAAGTAAATTTTTAGTTCTCTTACTGATTTTATTAGTAAGATTATAAACTGTATTTATAAACTCATTTCCAGAAGGATTTTTAATAATTTTATCTAATAAATCTATATCGCTTTTTAATTGTTTAAGCTCATCAACATTTGCATAACTGAGATATTGCTTATTATTAATCAATTCATTTACAGAAAGTTTTAATTGATTAAAAGTTTTTTTCTCTTCTTTTTTTATATTAAAATTCAATTCATCTAAAATAATTCCGGAATTTTCCAAAGCAAAAAGATATCCAAATTCCTGAGCATAAAAAGCAATATTATAAATCATTAATTTTTGCTTAGAAAATTCTGATTTTAAAGATTGATTAATACTCAATATCAAAGAGTTAATATTTATTAGAAATTTATTATGTAAATCGACTAGACTTTTTATTTTAGAAGTTTTGGATGGTGACAATGGAATGAGTCTTAATGTATTGTATAGTTTTTCTATTTCATTAATTTTATCGGTAAAGTCAGAATATTTATTTACAAAAAGTTTTAAAATAAAGAGGTTATCTTGTGCTATTGATAAAAACTCATCCAAATCTTGCAAAGCATATTTTACTTTTAACCGGTTAAAAACCGTATTTTTAACGACAGCAGTCTCAGCTGTTCGTAAATTATATGCTGCATTCAAAGCTTGCATAAGATTAGGATTATTTCCAAATTGGGCATAAGAAAAAAAACTTTGTAGTAATATAAATAAAAAAACAAATTGAGGTTTCATAATTTTTTAATTTTTATAGAGTGAAATCAAATCCGGTAAAAATCTAAATGCTTTAGAGGAAAAATTATTTACATAAGCAAACATCATTTTGGGACGATAATCCGGTTTTTCAACTAACTCATCCATTAATTTTAAATTTTCTTTCATATCTATTAATAAAGCTTTTGATTGAGGAGGTAGATTTTTTATTTTTAAAAGAGAATTTAATTTTTTCAATTGCTTTTTAACATCAAATTCCAACTTAGCTTTGGAAGTTCTTTTAGGGTCTTTTATCAACATATAATCAATCACCATTCGTTCGGTAGCATTTACCACTTCGCTAAGTAATTTCAATTTTTCAACAACCTTTTTATTTTCTTTGTATCCCAATTGTTTTTCAAAAATTTTATCAGCCATAACTTTATTTTCATCAAAAGTTTGCTGTAAATTTCTTATAAAAGATTCGTAATTCGGGTTTTCAAAATCCATCAACTCCAACCGGCTTTGGTTAACATAAAATCTAAATTTAGTAAACCTGTCTTTTAATTTTTTATCGTCGGGCAAATATCCAGAAATAATATCCATATTATAATCAAAACGCCCAAGGGTATTATCCATATCTTTAATGGATTTCTCTTTGAAATTATTACTGATAATAAAAACGTAATCCCTAACTACTCTATTAGAAAACATTAAATTTTCAAAGATAGCCTGACTTAATCTGGAAAAACTTTCTAAATTATTTTGAGCGAAAATTGATTGAGTAAATGATAAAATGCTTATCATTGAAAATATCAAATATGTTTTTTTCATAATAAATCCCATTTTAAATATTCTGAAGTTATAGCATTCAAGTTATTCTGCATAGTTAAACTTAAAGAAAAAATAGTTTTTACATTTTTCATTTTTGGATGCACTAGATTCCTTTGGAAAAAGTTCCATTCATTAATAACGGCTAAAAATTTATTACCTATTAAAATATCATTTAAAAACTTGTTACTTTTATTTTTTATAAGGCTTTCAAAATTATTTACATCTTTTATGAATTGATTGGTTAAACTTTGGTTCAGTTGTAAAGTTTTGGCCAAATATTCAAAAGTAATTTTCTGAACCAAAATTTTTAGGGACTGAATATCATTAAAATTCTTCCAATCCTTTTCATTTAGATTAAATTTTAAAAATAATTTTTCAGAGAAATTAGTTAATAGTTTACTAAAAGTATAAGCTTCAAAATGAAATTTTTTAAAATCATTTGACGTTAAATCGTTTGTAAGATAAGGTTCAAATTTTTTCCAAAATTCTTTTATTGCTTTCATTTGGGATAAAAGATCTTTATCTGTCAATTCGTTTTCAATAGCATTTAAATTTTCATAAAAAAGAGCAATAGTATAATCCATCTCTTTTTCAGCCATTTCTTTTTTAATATGGTTAATTTGGTATAATTTATCCTTAACCAATATATGTAGATAAACATTAGACTCGGTAGCTAATACATACAATTGTTTTGGACTGATAGACTCATGAAATTGAGCATTTAAGCTATTAAAATACAATAACAGCCCAAATAAAACAATTTTGTTAGGATTCATAATGATTTAATTTTAGATTGCATAAAATTACAAAAAAAATGCAAGTTTTACACTTGCATTTAAAATATTTTTTTAAAATTTGCATAATAACATATATATTATTAATATTTTAACAAATTTAAAAAATTTAACTATTAAAATGTTCTATTGTAATTTCCAATTTAATATTATACGAGGTTGTATTGATTAAATCATCTGTTTCAATACAAGTTCCTTCATAAATTACGTAGTTTTTATCAAGTCTTGTAACTTGCCCTGTTTGTCCGATAATTATTCTTATTACATTATTACCCGGAGCAATAAATTCTCCGGTATCACTATTAATCTAAATATAACTCAAAGCTGAGCTATCTGCATTTACCGGATCAGATTCAATTCCATTGCTTCCTCCAATATCAGGAACATTACTTACTCCTCCTGACAACCTAACAACTCCACTTTGTGTCCAAGAACCAAAAGTTACACTACGATAAAGTGACAAATAATGTGTATCACAATCCTCATCAAAAATCTTTTGATTATTCAAAAATAGTTTAGCGTGTCCTTTTTACGGTTAAATTTTCCGTAGATTCATCATTGGCTTCTTTTTTACAGAAAATCAAAGTCAAAGCAATTAATACTAAAAATATTGACTTTTTCATAAAACAAAATTTTTGAAATAAAAAAAATATCGTATAAAATTCAGCGAAAAAACTTTAATTTTTTATTACAAAATTAATATACAAAAGAAACTTTATCAAGGACAAGTAGCTAAGAATCAGTTACCTATTGAAATAGGAGAAACACTTACCGAAGAGGCTATAAAATATCCCAAAACTCCTTCACCTTCAACTGTGCTAACGGGATTACCAAGCGATATTCCGTAAAAAGGATGAGCACCATTGACCAAACTTACTTTTGCTCGATTCATAATTTTTAAATATTCATAATTTTCTCTATCAATATGAAACATAACTACTTGCCAGTATTCACCCCCAACAAAAAGTTCTTCGTCAATATTTATACTTTGTGTATCGGTGTTATACAAATAATCCGAGCGAACAATAATCCGAACATCATCGGGATTAGCCGTATTGGTGCAAATGAATAAATAGAAATCTTGTGTGTTGGGATCATCTTCAAAAATCATTTCCAGGTAATATTTATCCGTTCCTTCTTTTGGATGTGATTTTATTTGATTTAAACTAACTGTTGACAGCACAGTTTTGTCAGAGGTATAAGTTTGGTTCTCATACACTATTTCCAATTTGTATTGATGTCCAACAATAGCCGAAATATTTGTGCTGTATGTTCCGTCATTATTTGATGTGAAAACAATGGTATCTTGGGTTGTTTTATCAATAATTTTTACTTCCGCATCTGTTATTTTAGGATGATTAAGAATATTTTCATTAATTCCTTTGGTTTTGGAAAGCTTAACGGTAGTTAAAAAAGGAATGTCGGTAAACATTGCTTCTACTACAACTTTTTCCTCACTGTTTTCAGGAGTTAATACAACTTGCTTTTCACAAGCATATAAGAAAAAAAACAATAATAAAAGAAAAAAATAAACTATTTTATGAAACATAACATTGAATTTAATTCAAATTCAAATATAAAGATATTTTTTCCAAACTTTGTTCAAAATTTTCTTTTTCTATTGAAATACGTATATCCGAAGCATTCTCATAAATAGATTTCCGGCTTAAAAACAGAGCATTTATATAATCCTGCAGCTTTTCTTCGGGAACCTTGGTCAAAAGCGGACGTTCATTTTTTTGTTTAAGTAATCGCTCTATCAAAACATCCGTTTGAACATCCAGATATATTTTTTTATAGTTTTTTACTTCCAACAATTTTCTATTGGTTGGCTGAATAATAGTTCCCCCTCCTAAGGATAATATTAAGTTTGTATAATCTCTTTTTACAATATCTTTTAATACTTGATGTTCAATCTTTCTAAAAACTATTTCACCTTTTGCTTCAAATATTTGTGAAATTGATAGACCTGTTTTTGTTTCAATAGCTTCATCCAGATCAATGAAAACATAGGCATTTTTTTCAGCCAAAGCTTTTCCCAAAGTTGATTTTCCCGAACCCATAAATCCGAATAAAGCTATTTTCATAAGTATTTATTTAATAGCTATAGCTGATATTTCAATTTGAACATCTTTGGGCAATTTTGCCACTTGCACGGTTTCTCTAGCCGGTGGCGGAGTTTTTCCATTGAAATAACCACCGTAAATTTCATTGACCACAGAAAAATCGTTCATATCTTTTAGAAAAATACTGGTTTTGACAATGTTTCCAAAATTCATATCCGCCTCTTTTAAAACAGCCCGAAGATTTTCCATTACTAAATGAGTGGCTAATTCAATATTATCCAAAATAATTTCATTGGTTAAACTGTTTACGGGAATTTGTCCTGAAATAAACAATATTCCGTCTGTCAAAATAGCTTGACTATAAGGTCCGATAGGTGCAGGCACATTATCCGAAGTTACTTGTTTTTTTACCATAATTTTTTTTTGTAAAAATAATAATAAATTCAGGCTAAAAAAAATTTATATATAACTTTATTAACCTTTCATAAATTTTCTTGGCGTGATACCAAATTTATTTTTAAATGCTACAATAAAATGAGTAGGAGCGCTATAACCCAATTTATAGGCTACTTCTTTAACACTGTAATCTCCGCTTAATAACAATTGTTTGGACAAATCCAATTTATAATTTAACAAGTATTTATAAACCGGCAGTCCATAATATGCCTTAAAAGCTTTCTTAAAAACATTAATCGGCAAACCCACTTTTGCAGATAAATCTTCAACTGTCGGCGGTTCATTTATGTGGGCAATCATTATTTTTTTGGCTTTTTTTATTTTTTCAACTGTTTCTTTATTTTTTAAACCTTTACAAATTTCTTCCGCTGTATTATCTTCCTTAAAATAATAAGACAAAAATTCTATGATTTTTGCTTTAATAAATAAAATATCAAATTTTGTATCGATTTCTCGTCGAAAAATTTGTTGAATAATCAATTTCTCTTGAATACTCATATCTCTTTTTTCATAAAGTTTTTTCTTAATATTTTTCGGATTTAAAAATTTAAAATCAACTGCCTCATCATCAATAATTTCGTGAAAAGCATCTAATGAAAAAAGCAAAGAAAGTATTTTAACCCCCGGCAGTATCAAAACCTTTATCGGAATAATATTCTTCGGATTAAAAAAAAATAAAGATTCACCCGCTTGAAGGGGAAGTGTATATGTTCCTCCCAAAATCTTAAAGCTAAGATTTTTTTCCAAAACAAAATGAAATTGTATGTATAAATCAGATTTTACAGTATTGAAACGATAAGAGTCTTTTACGGTTTCCTTGCTTTTTCCTACAACCAATCCTTTATCTATATTTATCAATTCGAATATTTTTTCCATATAATTTTGATATCTTATTACAAAAATATAAAAATGCTTCTAAAAAAAATATTTTTAATATTTTTTTAACTGATTTTTAATGCATTCGATATTATAAATTCGTTTATCGATATTTTTATAACAAAGGTCTTTCTATATTTGCAGCATCAAAAGTTAAAAACTACAATACGTTTTTTTCATAATAAATAATTTTTTGGTTAATTAACAAAAAAGCAGCGAAAATTCGCTGCTTTTTTACTGTATCAAAGCCAAACCAATCCGTTTTCTATCTTTATCAATACTTAACACTTTGACCCTTACTGCTTGATTGAGCTTTACCATATCATTGGGATCCTTAACAAAACTAGCCGAAAGATTTGAAATATGTATCAATCCGTTTTCCTTGATTCCCAAATCAACAAAACAACCGAAATTAGTTATATTATTAACCAAAGCGGGATAAATTTTACCAATAACCAAATCGTCAATATTTTTTAATTCCGGATCAAAACTAAAATTTTCCAATGGTTTTCTAATATCCATTCCAGGTTTTTTAAGCTCTTTGATAATATCCAACAAACTGGGTAATCCGAATTTTTCCGTTACAAAATCATTAAGATTAATGGTTTGCAATATTTGATCATTGGCAATAATTTTTTCCACTGAAAGTCCTATTTTTTTTGCAATTTTTTCTACTAGAAAATAAGCCTCGGGGTGTATTCCCGTAGCATCCAAAGGATTTTTCCCTTCTTTAATTCTTAAAAAACCCGCCGATTGTTCAAAAGCTTTTTTTCCCAGACCTTTTACTTTTAATAAATCTTTTCTTGCTTCAAAAGCACCGTAAAGGGTTCTGTATTCCACTATCTGTTGAGCCAACTTATCTCCTATTCCCGACACATATTTTAAAAGATATTTACTTGCAGTATTTAAATTCACTCCAACATTATTTACAACACTTTGCACTACATGCTCCAATTCTTCTTTCAATAATTTTTGATTAACATCATGCTGATATTGTCCAACTCCTATTGATTTCGGGTCGATTTTAACAAGCTCAGCCAATGGATCTTGCAATCTTCTACCGATAGAAACAGCCCCTCTAACCGTTAAATCCAAATCCGGAAATTCTTCCCTTGCAACTTCCGAAGCAGAATAAATGGATGCTCCCGCTTCATTAACTGAGAAAACCGGAACAGTTTTTTTAAAATTTATACTTTTTACAAAATTTTCGGTTTCCCTGGCGGCAGTTCCGTTTCCAATACCAATAGCTTCGATTTTATATTTATCAATCAAATTCAATAGTTTCGATACGGCTTCTTCTTTTTGATTTTTTGGAGGATGTGGAAAAATTGTCTCATAAAAAAGATAATCTCCGGTTTTACTTAGTATCGCAATCTTGCAACCGGTTCTAAATCCCGGGTCAATAGCCAAGACATTTTTTTCTCCCAATGGAGAAGCCATTAGTAATTGACGCAAATTTTCAGCAAAAACTTTAATGGCTTCTTTTTCAGCCTTTTCTTTATATTTATTTATAGTCTCTGTGGATACGGAAGGTTCCAATAAACGCTTATAAGCATCAGTTACCGCTTTTTCAATCCATTCGGATGTAGTAGAAAATCTTTTTATAAATTTTTTATTGATAACAGATAATGTTTCTTCTTTATCCACTATAAGTTTTAAACGAAGAAAGCCCTCTTTTTCCCCTCTTAATATAGCCAACAAGCGATGAGATGGACAAGATTTAAGAGGCTCGTTCCAATCAAAATAATCGGAATATTTTTGTGCTTTTTCTTGTTCTTTTTTCTCCAAAACAATTTGAGAATGAATAACAGCCGACCTTAAAAATATTTTTCGTAAAAAATTTCTAACCCAAATATTTTCGTTGACCCATTCGGCTATAATATGCAAAGCCCCTTCTATAACTTTATCTACACCGGGATAGTCTTTACAAATATATTTTTTTGCAATATTTTTAATTCCAGTATGATTTTGAGCCATAATTATTTTAGCCAAAGGTTCCAAACCGGCTTTACGAGCTTTATCTGCCTTGGTCTTCCTCTTTTTCTTATATGGTAAATATATATCTTCCAGTAAATGCGTATCGTAAGTTTCCTGTATTTTACTTTTTAGTTCATCAGACAAAACACCTTGTTCCTTTAAAGTATTCAAAATAAATTGTTTGCGTTTATCCAATTCATCCAAAAGTTTTTTTTGTTTCTGAATCTCAAAAATCGTGATTTCATCTAAATTCCCGGTAGCTTCTTTGCGATATCTGGCTATAAAAGGAACCGTGTAATCTTGTGATAATAAGTCAAGTGTTTTATTAATTTGATATTCGGGCAAGTTTAATTTTCTACTAATAAAAGTGCTAATCATATAAAAATTATTTAACATCAAAAATAATTGAATTTTTCTTATTGAAAAAAGAAAACCGCTGTAAAATAATACAGCGGTTTCCCTTTAACCAAAATAACTCAACTATGAAAAAAATCTCACAACTAAAAAGTTACAAATTTCGTGCCAAAATATAAACTACAATAAAATTTATATTAAAATTTTACTACGCTGATGCTTTATCTTATAGTTTAAATGATATAAAATTAAAAAAAACTTGACAAAGGCATAATTTTTGTAGTATTTTTGCCTCAATAAGGGGTCGACTGGATTTGACAACAAGATTCATTGACATGTAAGCATGCCGAGCGCTGATGCACAGCTCGTAAATCTCATGCATCAAACACAATAAACGGCGAAAACAACTTCGCTCTTGCTGCTTAATCCCGAAGTATAGTAAGGATTAAGCCAACGTTCCTGCAAGGCAGGAAGGCAAGAAGTCCCTCGGAAGCCTTGACTTACGGCGTCCGGTCATGGGGCTTCGTAAAAGTAAGTCTAGGAGATGTTTGGCTTCGAAGCATTTCCGAAACCTTAGAAGCTAAGCTTTGAGTAGTTTGTCTGTGGACAGCTCAAAGTCGAAAAAATAAACACAGACTAAGCATGTAGAAAGCATGGCAATGACTTGTGTGGACGAGGGTTCGATTCCCTCCGACTCCACTACAATTAAAAGCTGCCTTTACGGCAGCTTTTGATTTTTAATACAATTTTAACAAGCAAAATCAATATTTTTTTTGATAAAAAGTCTTATTTTAGCCAAGAAATTTTTAAAAAATTTTTAATGAAAACCACAGCACTCAATAAAATACATAAAAATTTAGGCGCCAAAATGGTAGAGTTTGCAGGTTTTGAAATGCCTATTCAATATGAAGGGATTAATCTCGAACATGAAAACGTCAGAAATAATGTAGGTGTTTTTGATGTTTCACATATGGGAAATTTCTTTGTAGAAGGACCACAAAGCTTGGATTTTTTGCAATATATCACTTGTAATGATGTAGCGAAGTTAAAACCGGGAAAAGTTCAGTATTCTTGTTTTCCTAATGATAAAAACGGAATTGTTGATGATTTATTGGTTTATCAATTGGGAGATAATGAATATATGTTGGTGGTAAACGGAGCCAATATCGATAAAGATTGGGAATGGATTAATCGTTTTGCTCCGAATTATGATATCAAATTACAAAACCTTTCGGACAATTACAGTATTTTGGCTGTGCAAGGTCCTAAATCTCCCGAGCTGATGCAAAAATTAGCCAGTGATTCCGCCAATTTACAAAATCTGAAATTTTATACTTGGACGACCGCCGATATTGCCGGACACCAAAATATTTTAGTATCTGCTACTGGATATACAGGGGAAAAAGGTTACGAAATATATGTTTATAAAGATTTTACCGAAGATATATGGAACGAACTTTTTGATAAAGGAAAAGAATTCGGTATAAAACCTGCCGGACTTGCCGCTCGTGATACTTTACGTCTGGAAAAAGGATATTGTCTATATGGCAATGATATCGATGAAACCACTTCCCCGATTGAAGCGGGTTTGGGCTGGATAACAAAATTTACCAAAGATTTTATTAATGCCAAAAACATAAAAAAGCAAAAAGAAGAAGGAGTTGAAAGAAAATTAGTCGGTTTTGAATTGAAAGAAAAAGGGATTCCCAGACATGGTTATGATATAATTGACCGAAATGGCAAAAAAATTGGTTTTGTAACTTCCGGAACTATGTCTCCCAGTTTAAAAAAACCCATTGGAATGGGTTATGTAACCGTTGAAAATTCCAAACTCGGAAATGAAATTTTTATTCAAATCAGAAAAAAACAAGTTCCGGCTGAAATTGTCAAACTTCCTTTTTTATAGTAGATAAAACAGCTTAATCAATAATGAAACAAACTTTAAAAAATATCTTATCTGATCTAGCTTCCGCTATTTTAAAGATAGTTTTTTTATTAATAATTTATCAAATATTCCGGATTATATTTTTTGTCTATAATCGTTCTCAATTTCCCGATGTAGAAATTTCCGATCTTATAAGAATGATGAAAGGCGGTCTCCGTTTTGATTTGACAGGTGTTTTATATCTGAATTTGATTTTCCTTTTTTTATATCTAATACCCTTAAAATCCAGAAAAAATAAATATTACAAAAAATTTCTTTTTTGGTTGTTCATTATATTAAATTCCATAGGATTTTTGATGAATACCGGAGATATTTTCTATTTTGGTTATGTATTAAAACGTTCAACGGCAGAAGTGTTCATGTTTGCCGGCGAATCCAATATCGGTTTGTTAGTCATCCAGTTTATCAAAGATTTTTGGTGGGGAGTTTTGCTTTGGGTGTTTTTCATCTATTTATTGATTAAATGGTATAGGTTTACAGAAAAAATAACTACAGATTTCAAGCAAACGAATTGGACTTTTTATCCTTATTCTCTTCTTATTTTATTAATAGTTTTATATTTTTCCATTGTAGCTATTCGAGGTGGATTTACCCGAACTACCCGACCAATTAATTTGAATAATGCAGCCGCCTATACCAACAAACCCTTAGAGATGGCAATAGTTCTCAATACACCATTTACTTTATTAAGAACTCTGGGAAAAAAAGGCTTTAAAAAAGTTCGATATTATGATGATTCAACAGTTGAAAAAATTTATACTCCGGTTAAGCATTTTCGAGATAGCATAGCTTTGCAAAAGAAAAACATTGTTATTATCATTGTAGAAAGTTTAGCCAAAGAATATACGGGTTTTTTTAACAAGAATGTAAAAAATTACAAAGGATATACGCCTTTTTTAGATAGTTTAGCCGGTGTCAGTCATAGTTTTGTTAATGCACATGCCAATGGACGAAAATCAATTGATGCCATACCTTCCGTTTTGACCTCTATCCCTTCATTAATACAACCTTTTGTTTTATCGCCTTATGCTACGGACGATATCAACGGACTTGGTAAACTACTTAAAGAAAAAGGTTATAAAACCGCCTTTTTTCATGGGGCGCCCAACGGCTCTATGGGATTTGATGCCATAACTAAAATGGCCGGTTTTGATGAGTATTACGGAATGAATGAGTATGGGAAACCCGATGACTTTGACGGATATTGGGGTATTCCCGATAACAAATTCTTATCGTTTATGACTAAACAATTGGATACTTTCAAACAACCCTTTATCGCCAGTGTTTTTACGCTTTCTTCCCATCACCCGTTTAAATTGCCCAAAGGTTTTGAAAATAAATTTAAAGAAGGGAAATTACCCATTCATAAAGTTATTCAATATACGGATTTTTCACTAAAAAATTTTTTTAAAAAGGCAAGTCAAAGCTCTTGGTATTATAATACAATATTTGTAATAACGGCTGATCATTGTAACCAAACCTATTTACAGGAATATAATTCGCTCAAAGGACGCTATGACATTCCTTTGATAATTTTTGAACCAGGAAATACTAAAAATATAAAAATAGACTCCACCTTAACTCAACAAATTGACATTATGCCTCGACTGTTAAGGCAAATACATTATTCGGGAGATTTTGTTTCTTTTGGAAATGATCCGCAATCCGAAAAAAAACCATTTGTCATTAATTATAACAACAATACTTGGCAGTTTTATCAAGGTGATTATCTTCTTTTATTTCAAGAAATGCCTGAAAAGGTTTTAGCCCTTTATAATTATAAAAAAGATAATCAGCTTCAAAAAAATATAATGGAAAATCATTTGAAAATCATCAATTCAATGCTTCCTAAACTTAAAGCATTTATTCAACAATATAAAAATAGATTGTTGGAAAACAGGTTAACAATAACAGGTAAATCTTAATTTTAGAATAATCCTCGTATGCCGTAGAGGATAGATTCATTCACCTGTGAGTCTAACCCCTAACGCTTAAAAATGCTCTTAACTTATTATAAATCAAAATATTACTTTTGTTTTAATAAAAACATTTAGGCGAAATTGATTTTACAACAATATTTTATAGAATTACATTCCGGTTCTAATAGCTTCAACGGGGTTTAGTTTTGCTGCTTTCCAAGCAGGCAAAAGTCCGGCTATAATACCAATAATCGAAGAAATAATTAGCCCTAACAAAATATTTTGAATGCTTACATGCATGGAAAAATCGTCTATCTGTGTGGTAAGGATTTTCGCTCCCGCTACCACCAACAGAATTCCTACAATTCCCCCCACCAAAGATAACAATACCGACTCAAACAAAAATTGCCAAAGAATAAAAGAATTGTTAGACCCCAAAGCTTTTTGAATACCAATTTGATTGGTTCTTTCTTTCACTGAAACAAACATTATGTTAGCAATTCCAAAAGCCCCGATCAACAATGAAAACAATGCCAATATACTACCGCCGATTTTTAAAATTTTGGTCATTTTTTCAATTTCATCTCTAAAAGTATTGATATTGTTTACAAAAAAATTATTTCCTTCCGTTGGTTTCAATTTTCTAATTTTCCTTAATTTCATTGTAATAAAATCCGTTAATTTATCCATATCCGTATTTTCTTTGGGTGCTACAATAATTGCTGTAAAAATCCTATTGGGATTTAAAATGGTTCTGGCAAAACTTGATGGAATAAATATCCTTGAATCGTTGGAAGGTCCTACACTGCTTCCTTCTTTTTTTAAAAAACCTATTATTTTTACTTTTTTTCCATAAATTCTAATCGATTTTCCAATCGGATTTTCATTACCAAATAAAGCATCTTTGATATCGGCGCCTATTACCGCAACAGGTTTCCCCTGTTCGTCTTCCAAATTATTAAAAAATCTTCCTCCTTGAAAATCCAAACGATCTATTTTTGGAAAATCCGCGCCATCGGCAACTAGTTCCACTCCAGAAACGGAGGTTTTTCCGGGAACTTTTACAGTAGTAGCAGGCATAAATATTCTAAAAGTTATAGCTTTTACTTGATCATCGGGAATAACTTTTTTTAATTTTTTGTATTCATTTATTGTAGGAAACGGAAAGTTTTTTCTTTTCCAACGAGGGACAGCAGACCGGTTTCCAAAACTAAATTTGGTTATATATAACGTATTTTGTCCGAATTTACTCATAGAATCCATAATCTTGTTATTCAAAGCATCAATAGATGAGTAAATGGCAACAATAGAAAAAATACCGATCGTTACCCCCAGCAAAGAAAGAGAGGTTCGTAAAAGATTTGTTCGCAATGATTTATATGCAAATTTGAAACTTTCCAGAATTAAAAATAATCTTTTCTTCATAATTTCGTTGATATCTTAATTATCATAAATATTATAAAATAATAATTTAACTTATAGACGAAAAAATACTGTTTTTATTACAATAAAAAAATTTTTATTTCATAAATTTGTAAATTAAAATATTATATTAATTTAATATTAAAATTATAATTTAACCCATGGGATTTTTTAATTTTTACACTGAAGAAATTGCAATAGATTTAGGGACAGCCAACACGCTTATTATCCATAGGGATAAGGTAGTTGTTGACAGTCCTTCGATTGTTGCCAAAGATATATTAAGCGGTGAGTTAATAGCAGTAGGTAAAGAAGCTGCTTTGATGCAAGGGAAAACGCACGAAAATATTAAAATCATTCGTCCACTTAAAGACGGAGTTATAGCAGACTTTGAGGCTTCAGAAAAAATGATTATGGAATTTATTCGTCAAATTCCAGCAATAAAGAAGAAATGGATACCACCGAAACTCAAAATGATAATCTGTATTCCTTCTGGAATTACCGAAGTTGAAAAAAGAGCAGTCCGCGACTCCGCAGAAAAAGTAAATGCATCGGAAGTATATTTGATACATGAACCTATGGCTGCTGCTATCGGTTTGGGAGTTGATATTACCAAACCCAAAGGAAATATGATAATAGATATCGGCGGAGGAACTACTGAAATCGCCGTTATTTCAATTGGGGGAATAACCGTAGAAAAATCGGTTAAAATTGCAGGGGATATTTTCACTTCCGATATAATCTACTATATGAGAACCCAACATAATTTGCATATTGGTGAACGAACCGCCGAAAGAATAAAAATTGAAGTTGGTTCTGCCATTGACGAACTTGAAAATCCTCCGGAAGATATTGCCGTTCAAGGTAGGGATTTACTAACTGGAAAACCCAAACAAGTGACTGTTTCTTACAAAGAAGTGGCAAAAGCACTGGATAAATCTTTGTTAAGAGTTGAAGATGCTGTTATGGAAACGCTTGCCAAAACGCCACCGGAACTTTCTTCTGATATATACAATTCCGGAATATATTTAGCCGGAGGGGGCTCATTGCTTAGAGGTTTTGATAAACGAATTTCACAAAAAACCGGTTTGCCTGTATATATTTCCGAGGATCCGTTGCGTGCAGTAGTAAGAGGGACCGGAACGGTCTTGAAAAATTTTGACAAGTATAAATCCGTTCTTTTAAAATAAAAAATTTATTAAATGCTTAAATTGATAAAATTCTTACTGGCAAGAAATAGCCTTTTGTTATTTCTGGGAATGGAATTTATAGCATTTATACTTATTCTTAATAATAATTTATATCTAAAATATCAAACCAACGATATTAAAACCGAAATTTCGGGATTTTATAATTCCAAAATAAATAGCTTTAATAAATATACTAGTCTAGCTGATGATAATTTAAAACTTTTGGAAGAAAATGCCGAACTTCATAAAAAACTATTAAACCAAAACCATATAAATTATTCCAAAAACATTTGGGATTCACTTGATGTAATTCCTGCTTTTGTACTTACTAACCAATATCAAATGATTAATAACATTGTTTTGTTAAACAAAGGATCAAAAGACGGTATAAAACCAAAGATGGGTGTTATAGGATCAAAAGGAATTATTGGAATAACATTAAAAGTTTCTCCTCATTATACTGCGGTATTGAGCATACTTAACCGAAAAAATATGATCAGCGTCAGTCCGAAACATTCCAATCAATTCGGTTTTTTAAAATGGGATGGAAAAGAAGCTAATATATTGAATATTACAGATTTACCCTTTGAAACACTTATACGGGTAAATGATACAATAGTAACTGCCGGAAACTCAAATATCTTTCCCAAAGGAATACCCGTAGGAAAAATTATTAATATTAAAAAATCCAATGACAGTAAGATTTATCAAATAAAAATTAAAACTTTTGAAGATTTTACCGGTTTGGATTATGCTTATATTTTGAAAAATAGTTTAGCAAAAGAATATGAACAATTAAAAGATTCCTTAGATGAATTTTAATTTCAAATACATATTATTATTACTATTTTTTTTACTGTTGCAAATATTATGGTTTAATCATATTAAACTACTGGGATATATTACTCCCATAATTTTTTTGTATCCTCTGCTTATATTACCTCCTGATAAAAATGAAAATTTACAACTTTTTTTAGCTTTTTTTAGCGGATTATTTTTGGATATTATAATTCATACGGGTGGTGTTTTTACTGCTGTAAGTGTTTTTATAGTTTATACAAAAAAGATTTTTTTCTGGTATTTAGATAAACCCGGGAAAAAGCCCGTAAATAATCTTTTTGAATTGGATTTTTTTAAAAAAATTATTTATTATGTTATATACATTTTCATAGGTATATTTCTAATAGCTTTATTACAATCCTTTCAAATTAGTTTTGTAATTTCCAGACTTCCATATATTTTTATCAATACATTTTTTAGCTTGTTTTTTATAATTTTTATTGAATATTTATTCTTGATACGCGAAAATAAATGAAACAAAAAGCATTTGTCATAGGGTTTCTAATTTTTCTAATAGGTTTGATTATAAGCCTTAGATTATTTTATTTACAAATAATAGACAATAAATACCACGATTTGTCTTTAAGAAACGCACTAAAAAAGGAATATGTCATACCGGAACGCGGTTATATTTATGATCGAAATGGAAAATTATTGGTAAGCAATCTCCAAGTTTATGATATTATGGCTATCCCTAAGCAGATAAAAGCTTTTGATACCCTTAAATTTTTAGAATTAACCGGCATAGATAAAAAAAAATTAATTTCCAATTTAAAAAAAGCTAAAGCTTATTCCTACAACAAAGCTTCTCTAATCGTGCCCAAATTATATAAAAATGAAATCGCATTATTTGCCGAAAACATTTTGGATTTTCCGGGCTTTTTTATTCAAAAACGTTCCATTAGAAAATATCACACAAAATCTGCCGCAAATGTATTAGGATTTATTCGGGAAGTTAATCCAGTTGAAATAAAAAACGATCCGTTCTATATGTCCGGAGATTTGATAGGTAAAGCAGGTGTGGAAAAAGCTTATGAAAAAATATTGCGTGGTCGGAAAGGAGTCAAATTTTTTTTAACGGATAAATTCAATAGAAAAATTGAAAATTATAAAAAAGGAGCTATGGATACATCCGCTATTGCGGGAAAAGATCTTAAAATTAGTATCGATATAAAACTTCAAGAATTTGCCGATAGCTTAATGGTCGGAAAAAGAGGAGCAATAGTTGCCATAGAACCTCAAACCGGAGAAATTTTAGCACTGGTTACTGCTCCAAGTTTTCCTCCCGAATTTCTTAGCGGTAGAAATAGTTCCAAAAATTTCAATAAACTATTTAGAGATAAACAAAACCGTCCTTTATTGGATAGAGGATTGCAAGGAGCTTATCCACCCGGTTCTCCGTTTAAACTTATCACTGCACTAATCGGTTTACAAGAAGGAGTTATCCAATCCAACACCTCTTATCGTTGTAATCATGGTTTTAAATATGGAAGAAAAGCTCATATGTTTTGCCATTGTGGTGCTAACGGAAGAAAAGTAAAACTCCCTTGGGCTATTATTAAATCCTGCAATACTTATTTTGCCAATTCCTATATGAAAATCATTGATAAATACGAGAATCCTGCTAAAGGAATGGATAATTGGTCGAACCGGGTTAAACAATTCGGATTGGGCAAATATTTAAATACCGATTTGCCAGTCGGTTCCAAAGGGTTTATCCCCGATTCAAAATTCTATGACCGATATTATGGGAAAAACAGATGGGGAAGCACATATACGCTTTCTAACGGGATCGGTCAAGGTGAAGTATCCACTACTCCCATACAACTTGCCAATGTAATGACTGCTATTTCTAACAAAGGATTCTATTACACTCCACATATAATAAAAGAAATTGACCATGGAAAAATTCCCATTGATCAGCGTTTTCAGACTAAAAACTATACCGGGATAGACTCCATATATTTTTCTCCTGTTATCGATGATATGGCAAAGGTTTATACCCAGGGAACCGCTAAATACAGTAGGTTGAAAAATTTAGAACTCTGTGGAAAAACCGGTACCAGCGAAAATAAAATAAAAATTGATGGTAAAGTGATAAAATTACCCGACCATTCAATTTTTGTGGCTTTTGGACCTAAAAATAACCCTAAAATTGCCGTTGCGGTTTTTATTGAAAATGGCGGATACGGAGCAACAATAGCAGCTCCTATTGCCAGTTTAATTATTGATAAATATGTAACAGGAAAAATTTCGAGAAAAGATTTATTAAACCGTATTCTAGATATAAATTTGGAAGATATTTATAAAATGAAATTTCATGAGAACTAAAAACCGTAGGGTAAATATCACCGATTACGATTGGGTGAGCATCATCCTTTTTGTCGGTCTTGTAATCATTGGTATTTTAAGTATTTATTCGACGGAATATAACAATTTAAAAACCCATTTTATCAATAATTTTTATAGTAAGCAAATACTTTGGGCAAGTATAAGTATGCTGATTATTATTGCTATTGGTTTTGTGTCAATAAAAAAAATTAAAAATTTATCTTCAATTATATATTTAGCCGGATTGTTGAGTTTAATTTTAGTTTTAATTTTTGGTGCTAATATTAATGGTAACAAATCTTGGTTCCGATTTGGAAATTTTAGTATTCAGCCGGCTGAGTTTGTTAAAGTTACAACCGTATTAGGACTTGCAGCGCTACTTTCGGACATTGATTTCAATATAAATCGCTTAAAAGATTTTGCAAAAGCTACTTTGCTTATTTTTGCTCCTGTTTTACTTATACTAATGCAACCGGATTTAGGTTCGGCCATAGTTTTTCTTTCCTTGTTTTTGGTTTTATATCGTGAAGGTATCGATTTAAAATACTATCTCATAATCTTTTATTTATCAAGCTTATTTATCTTGACTATTTATTGGGGCAAAAATACCATACTTATCATTTTTACACTATTATATATTATTCTGAATCTTATTTATTATTTTAAATTAAAAAAAACACTTTTGCTTAAAACTTCCATTTTTTTAGCCATTACTTATTTAACTATTTTTTCGACAGATATTATTTTTCGAAAAGTGCTTAAACCACATCAACGAAATAGAATTGAAATTGTCTTGGGAAAGAAAAAAGATGACAGAGGTACTGGATATAACCTAAAACAAGCACTTATCGCTATTGGTTCGGGTGGACTTACCGGCAAAGGATTAAATATGAGCACGCAAACCAAAGGATACTTTATCCCCGAACAACATACTGATTGGATTTTTACTGTTATTGGCGAACGATGGGGATTTGTCGGGGGTATCCTACTGATTACATTGTATTTAGCTCTACTCTATCGAATTCTTTTTTTAGCCGAAAGACAAAAACAAAAATTTTCGAGAATTGTCGGTTATGGACTTTTGAGCATTTTATTTATCCATTTTTCATTAAATCTTTTGATGGTCTTGGGTATCTTTCCCACCATAGGAATTCCCCTGCCTTTTGTCAGTTACGGAGGTTCATCACTTTGGGCATTTACAATTTTATTATTTTTATTTCTGAAATTTGATGCACACCGAAAAGAAGACTGGTAAAAATTATCTTTTCTTAGGATTTACAATAAAAGCATTAGGATACGCTTTTTTTAGATGCATTAAGGCTCTATCAGCCGAGAGTTTATTTTCATAAATGCCTACCCAAACCTTAAACTCGGGATTTTCCCATTCTATTACCACAGGAATATCTGGGAATTTATTTAAAAATTCATTTTTTACAGATTTGGCTTTGTTAAGGTTATAACCATTATAAATTTGAATATGGTAATTTTTTGTCTTAATTTTATTATTCACACTACACTGATACCTTTCTTCTAATAATTTATTTACCTTATCGGTAACGATAAATCTGTTTTGGGTATCTGTTTGAGCAGAAGAAAATTTGATTGAAAAAATAAAAGCAAATAAAAAAAAGTATTTCATAATAAATGGTTTGATATGCAAATATACAAATTTATATTTCCAAAATTATGCCAATAAAAAAGTCGCTTACTTCACAAGCGACTTTTTTATTACTAAATGTATCTTCTAATGATATAAACTCATTTCGGAGTAAAAAATTTCCTAATTAATTATTTTATTGCAATGTCTATCCAAACATCTAACAAAATAAAATCTATCACTTTAACCTCTAATGTACATTGTGGTGCATAATACTTTCTTCTAAATATGGATGATTTATAGGTAATAAAATTCGTTTAGATAACATTCTAAGTACTACAAATAAGAATAATCCCAAGAAACCTAAGAAAATTCCTATTTCATAAATTCCAAATACCGGTTGTGTATGTTCTACTCCCGCAAAAGTATGCACCAAAGGAGGGAATACAGCCAAATATACATCCAAGAAATATCCAAACATAATTAAAAAGGCAACAAAAACCAAAACTTTGGGATTTTTAGCCAATTTGTTTGGTAACAAAATTAAAAACGGAATAAAGAAATTAATAGCTATATCCAATACAAATAGAGGTTCAGAAAAATGAAATCTTCTAAGGAAATAATATTCTCCTTCTTCGGGTATATTGCCATACCAAATCAACATATATTGAAAATACCAAGCATAAGCAAAAAGTATAGAACCCATAAATAAATATTTGGAGAAATCATGCCAATGAGAAGAATTCATAAACGGATAATACCCTGATTTATATAAGAAGTATATAAAGATGATTATTAAAGCAGAAGCATGAAAAAATCCTGAAATCAATTCCTTTACACTAAACAAAGTACTATACCAAAACGGTTCAATAGACATCAGATAGTCAAAACCGGCAAAGATAATTGTACCTGCCAAAGCAAAGATATATACTTTTGAATAAAAACGGCTTTTTTCAAACCATTTTAGTGCTTCCGGTTTATTAGCATCTTCTTTTTTAGATAAATATCTCAAAATTCCGGTAGTCCCGAACCATATAACAAAATAAATTATGGTCCTGATAATAAAACTAGAAATATTTAGATAAGGTTCTTTATGTTCCAATATCTCTTTGAACTCAGGATATTTATTAAAATCTTCAATATGGTATTCGGGATTAGCCCAAGGATAAACATATTTTATTCCTAGGAACACCAATGCTAACATAGCTACAAAAGCCGGTCCCAAATAACAAGACATCATTTCGGGAACTCTTTTGAAAGCAGCGGACCAACCGGCTTCGGCTATATATTGTAGCGACATCCAAAATGCAGCTCCAAGCGCCAATAACAAAAAGAAATAATTGCTAAAAAGTATATTGGTCCAAAATCTTCCGGTATCCTGTGTATAAGCCATAAATCCGGTAATCAAACCTATGATAACCAATACAGCCGATGTTATTTTTAATTTTTTTGAAAATTCAAATCTTTTTTTCATGGTCATAATTTTAAGTTATTTTACTTTAAACCGTTCTTAATATAAAGAACAATTTTCCATCTATCATCCGGTTTAATTTGAGATGCATGGGCTCCCATAACAGCTGAACCCATTGTAATCACATGATAAATTTCACCATCGGGTTTTTGCTTAATAAAATCCGAAGTTAAATCCGCCGGCGGAACCGGATAAATTTTCTTACCGTTTCTCTTCAATTTAGTCAATGGACCATTACCTTTTCCATTTTGTCCATGACAAACCGCACAATAAATATTATACTTCATTTTTCCTCTTTCCAAATTTTCTTTGGTGGGTTGAAAAGGATTCTTTAACAACTTTCCGGCTTTTACTTTATCTCCAAACTTATCTTTAAATGGATAAGGGATGAATTCTCTTGAAACCGTTCCTTGAACCGGCTCTTGAAGAGTTGTCCCGTCTTTGAGATATTTGTTGGGTGAATAACTTTCATATGCTTTTGAATAATACATATCAAAATCACCCATATAGTCCCAATATGTTTTTTCCGGATTATGATTACAAGCGGTCAAAAACAATGCACTTGTAAAAATTAATACTATATATTTTTTCATAATTGATATCACTTTATTGTTAAACTTCTTCTACTTTGAGAGCTCCTGTTTCTTCAAAAATCTGTTGTACCATTTGCTTCATTTTATCATTTAATTTTGACTTATCAATCAAAACAATCATTTTATCATCATTCATTCCGGGATATTCAAATTCAGGTTTTTTCCATGGATATAAACGATCTTGATGAAAAAATGTAGCAACAGTTGTAAGCACGGTTATCAATACGGTTCCAATGAATAACAAAACAGGAAAAGTCAAACTTAAATTAGGTTTTCCTCCGATATTCAATGGATAATCAATAACAAATGTATAATACAACGCAGCAAATACACTTATCAATCCAATAGTTCCATAAAAGAAAGCTAATAAAGGGATATTAGATTTTACATGGAATTTATGTAAAAGCTCTTCTATAACAAAAGGTGTTATTACTTCTTCAACCGGGGCATGTATCTCGACCAATTTGTCGGCTGCCTCCATTAATTTTTTATCGTCGTTATAAACAGCTATTAATCTACTCATCTTCTATAATTTTTTTATATGCTATATATTCACCTGCACTGGGTTTTAATTCGGTATGTCGTTTGGCTTGTTGTTTCAATTCGTTCATTGCCATCATCGGTATAAATCTGATGAACAACAATACTCCTACTCCAAATAAACCTATCGTTCCCAAATATACCCATTTATCAACAATTGTTGGGGCATACTTAAACCATCCTGCAGGCAAGAAATCTTCTGCCATTGGAGGAACTACTATATTGTATCTTTCCAACCACATCCCGATATTAACTCCAATTGTAATTAGGAAAATCAATAATAAATTGCGTCTTACTTTCTTAAACCAGAACAATTGAGGCAAGAAAGCATTGAATATCAACATCCACCAATAAGGGGCAGCATAATGTCCTTTTAAATAATTTTCATCAAACACATATTGTTCAAATGTATTACCTGAATACCAAGCGATAAACAACTCAATCAAATATGCAGAACCCATAATCAAACTCACAAAAGTAATGATACGTGCAATTGCGTCAAAGTGATCGTCCGTTACATAATCTTCCAATTTAAACATTAAGCGAATTACAACCATCAAAGTAACCACCATACTAAATCCCGAGAAAATTGCTCCTACAACAAAGAAAGGCGGGAATATGGTTTCGTGCCAACCGGGTAATACACCGGCAGAAAAGTCCGTAGATACAATAGAGTGAACGGCAATTACCAAAGGCATAGCCAAACCTCCCAATATTACCAATGTATCTTCAAACTTACGCCAAGATGACATTTTTCCAACCCATCCTAAACTGAGTGAACGGAAAATTTTCTTTTTCAATCCTTTGGAGCGTTCGGCAACCGTCGCAAAATCAGGTAACATTCCAATATACCAGAAGATAGCCGATGTTGTTAAATAAGTGGTAATTGCAAATACATCCCACAATAAAGGTGAGTTAAAGTTTACCCATAATCCGCGTGAATTAGGTCCATAAGGAAAAATAAAGAATTCATCCCAAGGACGTCCCACGTGAATAGCAGGAAATAATCCGGCTGCCAATACGGCAAACACTGTCATTGCTTCGGCAGCACGGTTGATAGATGTTCTCCATTTTTGACGGAATACCAATAAGAAAATGGAAAAAGCCGTACCGGCGTGTCCGATACCAATCCACCATACAAAGTTAATAATTGCCCATCCCCATACGACTTGGTTGTTATTTCCCCACATTCCAATTCCTTTTGCAATAGTTAAAGGAACATAATACCCCAGGCCAATGGACATCAAAACAAAGAAAATACCAAAAGCTATCCACCACCAAAGGGGAGCTTTTGTTTCTTGTGACCTCAATATATCATTGGTAATATCACCATAAGTTTTATTACCTAATATCAATTCACCTCTGACTTCTTTTTTATACATAATTGAATTTTTTTAATTATTTTGGTTAAGCTTCTGTATGATGTGCGGTTTGTTCATCCTTGTTTCTTACTTTAGTCATATAAACCACACTAGGCAATGTTTTCAACTCTTCCAATAATCCGTATGAACGTTCGTCTTGGAAAAGTTTTATAATTCTTGCTCCATCCATATTGGTATCTCCAAATACAATAGCATTTGAAGGACAAGCTTGTTCACAAGCCACTTCAATTTCTCCGTCTCTTAATTCACGTCCTTCTGTTTTAGCTTTCAATTTTCCTTCTTGTATTCTTTGGATACACATTGTACATTTTTCCACTACCCCTCTTTGACGTACTACAACATCAGGGTTCAATACCATACGTTTAACTTCATCATTGAATAGGTAGTTATAATCTCCACCTTCCACAAAGTTAAACCAGTTAAATCTTCTTACTTTATAAGGACAGTTTGCCATACAATAACGCGTTCCGATACAACGGTTATATGCCATACTATTCAAACCTTCGTTGGTATGTGGTGTTGCAGCAACAGGACAAACGTTCTCACAAGGAGCGTTATCACAGTGCTGACACATAATGGGTTGATAGAATACTTCGGGATTTTCTTCCGGTGTAGCATACAATTTATCCTCTCCCGTAGAATAGTATCTATCTACACGTAACCAGTGCATATTTCTACGACGTTTCACTTGTTCTTTTCCTACAATAGCAATATTGTTTTCTACTTGACAAGCAATTATACAAGCACTACATCCGGTACATTTGTTATAATCAATGGCTAGTCCCCAATGATGACCTACATAATGATCTTCGTTATATCCTTTTTTGTATAAATTGACGTGTTCCAATTTATCTTTAAAGAAAACATGTGCTTCATTGCCCGAGTGCTTATCTTTTTGCCATTCTTTAAGCGTAGTCTCACGAGCTATGATAGAACCGCGTCCTTCCATTACATCATGCGTCTGAGTTTGGGCAAGTTCATAAGTTTTTCCGGTAGCTGTTACTTCTACAGGTATACCGGTATACTGTCTGTATCCTTCTTTTGCATAAATAAAACCAGCTGCATTTGCTCCTCCGGTTTGTTCGGCAATCGGACCTGCTTCCGTTCTACCATATCCTAATTTGATAGCAACAGTGGAAGATTCTTGTCCGGGTTGAATCAATACTGGCAGTTCCACTTCATAATTTTTGGTTTTTACTTTTACTACATCTTCTTGTTTCCAACCTTTTTCTTTTGCTAATTTTGGAGAAACCGCAACATAATTATCCCAAGTTACTTTGGTAATAGGGTCGGGTAATTCTTGTAACCAAGGATTATTAGCATATAAACCTGTTCCCATTCCAACACTTTCATAAACTGTCAAACTTAAGCCTTCAGGTTTTTTGAAGTTAGTTATCAAATCGATATTGTCTGTTATGGATGTAGGATTAAATGCCGGAGCATCACCCGTTACTTCCACCTCATAAACCCCATCTTGAAGGGCTTTGGTCCAACCGCTGGCAAAATCTTTTATTGCTTCATTGGTTTCATCGGTATTTTCATCATTAGCTACTTCTTTTTTAGGTAAAATATTCTCGTGCCAATATTTTTTGATATATTCATAGTAAGAACCGTCAATACCCGCCCATTTCATAAATCCTTCTTGTGCTTGACGAGTATCCCATAGTTTATTTATAGTGGGCTGTCCCAAACTAAAAGAGCCTTTGATAGGTTCGGCATCATTCCAAGATTCCAAGAAGTTACTATCGGGTAAAACATATTGAGTGTTTTTAGCCGTTTCGTCTATTTTATCCGAAATAGCTACGGATAATTTTAGTTTCTTTATGATCTCGGCTTTTTTCTTTCCGTTGGGACAAGTATAAACGGGATTGGTATTGTAAAAAATTACGGCTCCCGCTTTACCGTCTTTCATATCGGTAAATGCTTGATGAACTTGACTGTCTCTGCCTTGTTTTAACAAAGTTTCTTTTTGGATATCCAAAGTATTTCCGTAATTACCCAACATATTATTGATTCCGTTGACCAATAATTGAATAGCTTTATCATTGGTGCCAGAAACTACTAAGGATTTACCTTTGTTTGCCAAAAGCTCTTTAACAACTTTATCCAACTTAATTTCACAAGGTAATTCTTTAATGGTTGCATTGCCCGTAGCGGCTGCTATAGCATTATATAATTTGATCAGAAGTTTCTTTTCTTGTGCCGGTTTAATAATCGTTCGATAATCTGCATTACTTCCGGTCAAGCTCATTAAGGTTTCAAATTGATAATGACGTGACATTTCAGTTTTGCCGGTAGTCAAATCACGAGTTTTGGCATAATCTGCTGAAAATTGAACAGGTGATAACCAAGTTCCTAAAAAGTCCGCATTAAATCCCACTATCACATTTGCTTTATCAAAATGATATGATGGAATTGCTGCTTTTCCAAAACTTGCTTCATTGGCATCAATAATAGCAGCATACGAAACCGGATCCAAATAAACAACTTCCGTAGTGGGATATTTGGTCTTAAAATCTTCAAATAATTTTTTAGTTGAAGGACTAATGACCGTTGAAGCTAAAATAATAATTTTTTCACCAGCTGCAGCAGTTTCTTCCAATTTTTTTGTTATTTCCGCATCTACTGTTTTCCAAGTAGTTTTCTTTCCATTTTTAACCGGATATTGTAATCTTGCCGTATCATAAAGATCCAAAACAGCAGCTTGCATACGTGCATTGGTACCTCCTTGTGTAATTTTTGAAAGCTTATTTCCTTCAATCTTTATAGGACGTCCATCTCTAACTTTTACAACTATAGATGCATAATCATCTGTTGTAAATAAGGTAGATGCATAATGACTAGCTACTCCCGGCGTTACACCTTCAGGTCTTTGTAAATAAGGTATTACCTTACGTACGGGTTGCTGACAACTGGTAGCTGCAACAGCATAAGCCGTAGAAAAACCCAAAAGTTTTAAAAAATCTCTCCTATTAGAAACAACTTTATTGGTTATTTCTTCTTTTGAAAGTCCGTCTGTTGGAAACTCCACCGTAGGCTCCAAAGCCTCACTATTTTTTACAGCATCCAACTCTTCTAAACTTCTCCAATATTTTTTCATCTGTAAATATTTTTTCGGTTTACAATTAATAATGACAAGAAGAACAATCTGCTCCTCCAATTTTGTCAACAGTTATTTTATCTATGCCTTCTTTATCCATTAACTTCTTAAAGTCGTAATGCTTATAATATGGATTAGAAGTATCAATCCCTCTTTTTCTATGACAATCCAAGCAAAAATCACCCATTGCCAGTTCTTTGAATTCAACAACACGATTCATTTTTTCTACAGGACCATGACATTCTTGACAAGCCACTTTTCCTGCTTGGACGTGTTGCGCATGATTAAAATAAACATGATCGGGCAAATTATGAACTTTAATCCATTGTATGGGCTTGCCCGGTTTATCTTTTTGTCCAGTTTTGGGATTGATTCCCAAATGCTCATATATTTTGGCAATTTCTTTTTTACCGGAGATAGTTCCTTCCTTAACTTGACTGTGGCAATTCATACAAACATTTAAACTAGGGACACCTGCATGACGGCTAGTTCTTGCATCCACATGACAATACTCACAATCAATACCGTTTTGTGTAACATGTACTTTGTGTGAAAACCAAATTGGTTGCACAGGAGCATAACCTTGTTGACGTCCCAAAGCACGGGCTTCAACATAAGTTATTTTTCCAATATATCCCAATGCCAACAAAGCAACCAATCCTGCAATTTTTTTTACATTTCCTTTCCCTTTGATTAATCCTCCAAATGCAATGATAAAAATTATCAAGGCAATAACAAAAGGAATAGTGTTGTTACCGGGACCAATATGAGCAAATTCAGGGTCAATTTTGTCATAAGGTCTGGATTCGGATACTGTTGAAGTCTCCTTTTGGGCAACTTCTTTTTTAGCCGATTCGCCAGGATTTGCTAAAGAAACCGTGGCCAAATTTGTGGTTAAATAAAAATTGCTTTTAATTCCATTCCCAAAAACTGAAAAAGAAACCAAAAGCAACATCATTAAACCGAGCCTTCTTAAACGGCTAACATCCAATAGCATCATACTTTTTTTCATAGATTTATTTTTAGTTAATTTGATATAATTTGTTATTTATCTTTCTGTTTTATTTGCCAAGTAAAAAGATAATTTTTTGGCTCGTCAAATATAGAGAAAAAATGACTTTTATCAAGGTTTTATAGATATTTAGAATTATTCTAAATAAGCCAACTTGTGTAACAAACACAACAAATATAGAATTGTCTGGAATTTTTATTTGGAAAATATTGATTATGAAAAAAATATCTCGAATTATTCCAATATTTTAACTTTGATTTTTATGAAAAATCAAAAATTTTTTAAAAATTAAGCCAGTTTAAAAAAATTTAAATCTTTTAAGATTAACTTATTTAATATTTTCTGAATTTGCTTCACCGTAACCTATTATTTTACTAAAACGGCTCCCTGGAGGGCGATAATAAACCAATACTTGATATGTGTTTTCCGTTTGTGCAAAATTTCCTTCGGTTATTGAATAATCTTCATAACCGTTTTTCTTAATCATATACATATAATTATAATAACCCTGTTTTAACAATAAAGATAATTCATATTTGCCGGTTTCTTCGTTATATTTCAATTCGTGATATTCTTCAGGTGAATAATTATTGAATGCTCCCGAGACAAACAAATGTTCACCCGATTCCAAATCTCCATCAAAAGTAAAATGGACATAAACATAATCCGCTTCGGTATTTTTGTTTCCTGCCGATACGGAATTGATAACAAAAGCTCCGTCAATATCTTTATAAGATAAATAATGTGTACGATAATAATCAGGATAAATATAGAAATCATATAAATTATCTACTAACTCGCGTTTAACTATACCGTAATTCATCCCGCGAATATCTTTGGTTTCAAATGCTCTGAATTCATTTAACCCGTCAAAAAGCAACTGATACGGGTAATGATATAACCATTTATTTCCCTGATAAGAACTCGGCGTGCTAAAAGTCTTTACAGTATGCCAGTTGTTATTTTGTAAAACCTTTATTTGTAAAGACTCTTTTTCATTAAATATATTATAATCTCCTTTATATAAATATAAATCTAACATTTGTTTTTTGTCTTTGACAGTTATATCATAGGGCCATTTGATTTGAATACCGATATCAACTTTATTTTCATATAAGATAAAAGCCCTACTAAAAACTATTTTATCTTCATCATCCAAAATCTCAAGAATATAATTTCCCGATAATAAAATTCTGGTGTTCTCATTCGGTATTGAAAAAAAATAATGGGTATAAGATTGCAATGTCCCGGTGGATTGTTCAATACCGGTGATTATATCCGACTCAAATCCGTCAATATATTCGGAAATTTGTAATTGAGTGGGTTGCCAATTTTCATCATAACGAACAATCTTATAATAATAATCTTTTTCATCAGCTTGTAAATCATCAAATGAAACATATAATTTATGATTGAGCGGTAAGATATTGGACGGTGTAGGATATTTTCCGTCGTTTACTTGAACGGTTTGAATATAGTAGGGCGGTTCAATAATCAATTTTTGCCATTGTGCTTGGGTTTGAAAAGAAATGAATAATAAAAATAAAGAAAACTTTTGCATACTTTTTTTAAGTAAATATATGATTTTTTAATGAAAGGACAATTATAATGCCAAAAAAGGTGGTATTTTAACCACCCTTATTGTTAATAATTATTAACTAAAATCATCGCTTGATAAAAACATGAGATTTTTTTGAATTATTTGTTTCAACGGAATAAATATAATTTCCCGGAGGTAATTGACTTATATTAATTTTTAAGTCTTTATTTCCTTGCAAATTTTGCAAGTCTTTGCGGATAAGTTCTTTTCCATTTATATCAAAAATCCTGACTCGTATATTTTCAGATTCAGTTGCATTAAATCTTAAATACAAAATATCATCCGCCGGATTAGGAAAAGCTATCAAACGCTCGAAAGTCAAATCATCTATACTTGATGAGTTGGTATGAATGTATAAATTATCTATTTTCATATAAGAACCGGGAGTTCTTCCGTTTAAAGCATAAAAAATCAAAGTATCCGGATTTTGTCCCAAATTAATAGGAATATTCTCGTGTACATAGCCGGTTGATGATATATCATAATATCTATTAAAATATTGAAGAATATTTCCATTTGATTTAAAAATAAAGCCTATTTCTGATGTGTCGTCATTTCCTCCGGTAACTCTATATATATTCACATCATAAGAAATAGAATCGGGTATGATATTTATAGGCAACCCTCCATTAGGAGGCCATCCTATACTGTTGCCATTGGTAATCCCAGCTACAATTGTATCGTTATCCTGTGAAACGACGGTATTTAATTGAACAGCAAAATTACCATCGGTTGCATCCGTTGTTTTTTCAATCGTCAAAGGGTTTGTATTGATACCAAAAATTAAAGAAGTTAAATACCCCTCGGGAGTTTCAATTGTCCTGACATCCCAATCTTCAAAATCGTTATTGGGCATAGGGGTTACTTCCGAACCACCCGAATAAAATTTAATATTATCCAATTGAAGCCATGAACCGTCTGTAACCCCGTCCAAACCCGGATTTTCATTCAAAGCATTACTGCTTACAGCTCCTACAATCAAAGTATCAGGCACTATTCCCGGGGGCATACCGGTATCCAATTTAAATTTTGTCCAAGCATTTGTATTATCTAAATTGGTAAATGCCTTTAATGCGGCACCAACGGGAGCTCCCATTTTTCTAAATTGTAATAAGAACCAAGCCGTATCCTGTGCAACAATACCGGATTTATAATAGCCTACAATTGAATCTACGTGTTGCGCATAAGGGTCTCCTCCTTCAAATCCGTGATCCGGATCAAAGTTTATAAAAAAACCGTAAAGCGTATCATGACTAACAATTGATGTTTGTAATTTTACAGAATAGCTTCCATGTTGAGCATCTGTTTCATGGCTAATGGTTTGTAAACCTTCATCTCCACTGTCCATATATTGAGACAGAGAAATGTACTGTTCTTGTAACCAGTTTTCAAAACTACTGTTATCAAATTGCTGGGGCAATCCTTTTAAACCTAACAATAAGAACAAGCTGAATACAAAATATTTATTTTTCATGACTTTGTATTTTTATTAATAATATTATAAATTTTTTAAAATGAATACAATGACATAAGGCATTTTTTTATATTATTTTTTTCCAAACATCTCAATCTAAACAAGAAAAGCTACTTTCAAATAAGAAAGTAGCTTAACTCAATTAACAACACAAATAAAACAATGAAATATGAAAAATCATTTCTTATTTTCATAAACAAATGTATAACGCAAATTCATTTTTATTTTTTGTGCTTTTATAAACTGCGCGTTTCATTGTATCAATGGTATATTTTATTTTATATTTGTATAAAATTAAAAAAAATAACTAACTAAAATTTACATTTGTTAAAGTAAATATTTCAATCACAAATAACTAAAAATGGACATAATTTATAAAGAAATCTTTAATCCAGACCATATCAACCCAAAATATTTTGCCGCTTTATTTATCGCTACTACTGTGTTTATATTAGCTATTCGTTTGTTAGAACCGAAAAGATACTTATTAAACATATATCGCCCAAATGTATATTTGTTTGAATATGAACCACATATCAAACATCCTTTTTCTTTTTATTCCATTATCAATTTTTTAATCAATTTTTTATCATTAATTATTTTGGTTTTGGCTTTTTTATCTTTTTCCAAATCCTTTGATCGAATAATTATTCTAAAACTTTTTGAAATAATATTTTTCATTAATATTTTTAAATTATTTGCAGATTATTTTGTATTAATCTTATTCAAAAGAAAAAAATATTTTCAACAATTAAGGTTCATCAGAAATGTATATGAAAATTATCTGTTTTTTTATTTATTTATATTTTCGTTTTTAATTTTCTATTTTCCTTATAAAAACAATATATTTTTGATTATTAGCTTATTAGCATTTTTAATATATTTTATTTCTTATTTATTTTCACTTTTTATAACTATTTCCAAACATTTGAATTTGTCCGGATATCAAATTATTTTGTATCTTTGCACATCGGAAATTATACCTATATTATACTTGGTATATTGGATAAGTTTACATACCTTATGAGCGAGAAAACAGTTACCCCAAAGAAGAAAGTTAAAACCATACTGGTTTCACAACCGGAACCCACATCAGAAAACTCTCCTTATTTAGCTTTGGCTCAAAATGAAAAAGTAAAGATAGATTTTCGTCCGTTTATTTATGTTGAAGGAGCCACAGCAAAAGATATCAGAAAACAAAAAATCAACCTTTCGGAATTTGATGCTATAATATTTACCAGTAGAAATGCGGTTGATCATTTTTTTCGTTTAGCGGAAGAAATGAGATACCAAGTACCTAATACGATGAGATATTATTGCCAGTCCGAGGCTATAGCTTTGTATCTCCAAAGATATATCGTTTATAGGAAACGAAGAATATCATACGGCAATAAAACCGTTAAAGATTTGGCAAACATAATCAAAAAAAATCCTGAAGGAAGATTTCTGTTACCTTCATCCGATAAATTGAAACCGGAATTGCCCAAAGCACTTAATGAACTAAAAATCAATTGGAAACCGGCAACCTTTTTTAGAACAAAGATCAGCGACTTATCCGATTTAAAAGATGTTTATTATGATATTTTGGTATTTTACAGCCCTTCCGGAATACATTCGCTTTTTCATAATTTTCCCGACTTTGAACAAAATGATACGCGGATAGCCGTATATGGAAAGTCTACGCTGAAAGTAGCCAAAGAAAAAGGCTTGCGAATCGATATTATGGCACCTACGCCCGAGACACCTTCAATGACTATGGCGCTGCAAAAATATATAAGAGAAGCTAATAAAAAATAACTGTCGAACATTAAACTTTACTAAATTTCGTTTGAAAAATTTTTCAAACAAAATATTGTATTATTTTTGAAAAAGTTTAAACACCCAATACTTATGAAAATTTATACCAAAACCGGAGATAAAGGTACAACAGCACTAATCGGAGGTACCAGGGTTCCCAAGCATCATCAAAGAATTGAAGCTTACGGAACGGTTGATGAGCTAAATTCTTTTTTAGGATTATTAAGAGACAAAATCCAATCCGAAGAAATAAAAACCGATTTGATAAAAATTCAAAACGAGCTTTTTAATTTGGGAGCTTTTTTGGCTTTGGACCCCGATAAAAAAAAATTAGCCAATGGAAAAAATAGGCTAGATATAGATCCCATAGATGAAAAATCCATCGAATTTTTAGAAAATAAAATTGATATGATGAATGAAAAACTCCCCCCGATGACAAATTTTGTATTACCTGGAGGGGATGAGCGTATATCCATCTGTCATATTTGCAGGACAATAGCACGTAGAGCCGAAAGAAAAACCACTTTAATCAATGAAACACAAGCCGTAAACCCACTATTGATAAAATATCTTAATCGTTTGTCGGATTATCTTTTCATATTGGCACGAAAATTGAGTATCGATTTGAAAATAAAAGAAACAATTTGGCAACCTAAAAAAAATTAGGTTATTAAATAAATTGTATTATTTTTGCAAACTATAAAATATTTTAACACCTAATAAAAATAATCATTATGTATTGGACATTAGAGTTAGCTTCTTATTTAAGTGATGCCCCTTGGCCGGCAACAAAAGATGAGCTGATAGATTATGCTATCAGAACAGGAGCACCATTGGAAGTTGTGGAAAATTTACAGGAAATCGAAGAAGAAGAAGAAATTTTTGAATCCATACAGGACATTTGGCCTGATTACCCAACCGAAGAGGACTTTTTCTGGAACGAAGATGAATATTAAACATAACAAAGCCTCTCACGAGGCTTTTTTTTTACAGATACTTTTATAAAGTGAGTTTGAGATAAAAAAGAATCTATTTTTCTTGTAAATGTTTGATTTTAAGTTTATTACTTAAATTTTTTAAGAAATTAAATTTTAATTTAAATGATACATATTCTTTCGATTTCAATATCAAATTAGCATTAAATATCTTATTTTTGTATAAACTAGAAATGATTGAATGAAAAAAGATTTGTTTATAAAAATTTACGGTGCAAGAGAACATAATCTGAAAAATATTGATGTCAAAATACCACGCAAGAAACTAACCGTAATCACAGGATTGAGTGGCAGTGGAAAATCATCTTTGGCTTTTGATACCATTTATGCTGAAGGTCAACGGCGCTTTATCGAAACATTTTCTGCTTATGCCCGGCAATTTCTCGGAGGTCTCAATCGTCCCGACGTAGATAAAATTGACGGACTTTCACCCGTTATTTCCATAGAACAAAAAACCACCAACAAAAATCCGCGTTCTACTGTAGGTACCGTTACCGAAATTTATGATTTTCTACGCCTATTATATGCCAAAATAGGAGAAGCTTATTCCTATAATACCGGTGAAAAGATGGTGAGTTATCACGAAAAAGAAATTATTGATATTATTTTTAAAGAATTTTCAGACAAAGATATCAGTATTTTGGCTCCTGTGGTAAAATCTAGAAAAGGACATTACAAAGAGCTTTTTAAGAAAATAGCTGCCAAAGGATATCTAAAAGTACGTGTAGATGGAAAAATCATCCCCATTGAAAAAAATATGCAACTGGAACGCTATCAAACTCACGATATAGAGATAGTTATTGACAGATTAAATGTAAATAATGCTTCCCGAAAAAGATTGACCAAAAGCATTGAAAGCGCCTTATTCCAAGGAAAAGATATGTTGATGATCTTGGACGAAGCTACCGGAAAAATCCGATATTTTAGCAAAAATTTAATGTGTCCTTCTACCGGAATTGCTTATCCCATACCTGAACCCAATTCTTTTTCTTTCAATTCACCCAAAGGAGCTTGTGAACATTGCAAAGGATTGGGAAAAATAATCGAAGTGGATTTGAATAAATTAATACCCAATCCCGATTTGTCCATAAACAAAGGAGGTATTGCCGCTGTAAATACCGATAAAAAATCTTGGATTTATCAACAATTGGAAGTAATTGCCAAACGCTATAAATTCAGTTTGAATGACCCCGTTAAAAATATCCCGGAAAAAGCAATGCAAGTAATTTTGTATGGTGGAGATGAACATTTCGAAGTCGTATCCAAAGAAATAGGTATCACACAAACCTATCATTTAAAATTTGACGGTATTGTTAAATTTATTCAAAATCAATACGAAAATTCCGGAAGCAAATCCATTAGACGTTGGGCAAAATCCTATATGTCCGAAAAAACCTGTCCTGTTTGTGAAGGAACACGTCTAAAAAAAGAAGCGAGAAATTTCAAAATAAACGGTAAAAGTATTTCCGATTTGGCAGAAATGGAAATCGATGAACTCAAAAAATGGTTTGAAACCATTGAAGAAAAATTAAGTTCAAAACAAAAACAAATTGGCTCTGAATTAATCAAAGAAATAAAAAATCGTTTAGGCTTCTTGACGAATGTCGGTTTAGATTATCTAACGCTCAACCGAACTTCTAAATCTTTATCCGGCGGAGAAAGTCAACGCATACGTTTGGCTTCGCAAATCGGGGCGCAATTGGTAAATGTATTGTATGTTTTGGACGAACCCAGCATTGGCTTGCATCAAAGGGATAATGAACGTTTAATCAAATCTTTAATCAATCTGCGGGATATCGGAAACTCCGTTATTGTTGTGGAACACGACAAGGATATAATGGAAAAAGCCGACCATATCATTGATATGGGTCCCGAAGCCGGAAAAAAAGGCGGAGCAATAGTTGCCCAAGGAAATTTTAATGAAATTCTTAAAAAAAACTCCCTTACCGCTCAATATTTATCCGGTAAAAAATTTATTGCAATTCCCTCATACAGACGAAAAGGAAATGGCAAATTCATTGAATTGGAAGGTGCGCAAGGCAACAACCTGAAAAATGTTAATTTGAAAATTCCATTGGGAACAATGGTATTGGTTACCGGAGTTTCCGGCAGTGGAAAGTCCAGTTTGATAAACGAAACTTTATATCCCATCTTAAATAAACATATCTATCGTGCCGTTAAAGACCCTTTGCCTTATCAATCCATAAAAGGAATAGAAAATATAGACAAAATTATTGATATCGATCAAAGCCCGATTGGTAGGAGCTCACGTTCTAATCCTGCAACTTATACCGGCGTTTTTCAAGAAATCAGGAATTTATTTGCACAAACTCCCGAAGCACAAATCAGAGGATATAAGCCCGGCAGATTTTCATTTAATGTCAAAGAAGGTAGATGTCCCGTTTGTGAAGGAGCCGGAATAAGAACCATTGAAATGAATCTTTTACCAGATGTGCAAATTACTTGTGAAACTTGTGGTGGAAAACGTTTTGACCGTGAAACATTGGAAGTAAGATATAAAGGCAAATCCATTTCGGATGTGTTGGATATGACCATTAACGAAGCGGTTAAATTCTTTGAACCCATACCCAAAATTTATAGAAAAATTAAAACTCTGCAAGATGTTGGACTGGGATACATTACATTGGGCCAACCCTCCCCTACACTTTCCGGCGGAGAAGCCCAACGGATCAAACTTGCCACGGAACTTTCCAAAAAAGATACGGGAAAAACGCTATATATTTTGGACGAACCCACCACCGGTTTACATTTTGAAGATATTAGGATTTTAATGGAAGTTCTAAACAAACTGGTAGATAAGGGTAATACCGTATTGATTATAGAACATAATATGGATGTTATCAAACAAGCCGATTATATCATAGATTTGGGACCGGAAGGCGGACAAAAAGGTGGAAAAATAGTAGCAGAAGGAAAACCAGAGCAAATAATACATAACAAAAAATCCTTGACCGGAAAATTCCTTAAAAAAGAGATAAAACAAATAAATAAAAAAAACGCAAAATAAATACTCGTTAAACTTCGTTTATTTTTATAAAAAATATTTATATTTGCAAGGAACTTAAATTAAAAAAAATGGGAAACGTTATTCTTTACATTATTGTATTATTAGTTATCGGTTTTATTGCGGCTTATTTGGTAGTTAAATATGTTCCATTAAAACTCAAACCTGTATTAAATTTAATATTACTTGCTTTGGCATTTTATTTTAGCTACAATATTTATAATTCTATTTATGAACCTGTTAAATTTAACAAAACCAAAGTTCAACGATACAAGAAAATCATAGCGAAATTAAAAGATATCAGAAATTCTGAATTGGCACACCGTGAAGTTACAGGTGATTATACCGCAAATTTTGATAGTTTGATAAGTTTTATTGATACTGCAAAATTCGTCATTACACAACAAAGAGATTCCAGTTATAAATATTTTGATAAAGCCCGTGGTATTGAAAGAGAAAGAGATACTGTTATTGTTGATACTTTGGGATATGCTTCCGTTAAAGATTCTTTATTCAAAAATGATAACCGTTATAAAGAAATGATGTGGGTGCCTATTCCCGGAAAAGAAAAACAAGTAAAATTTGAACTTAAAAAAGGTTATTTGACCAAAAGTAATGTAAAAGTTCCCGTGTTTATGGCTCGCATAGATAAAGCATTGGTGCTTTACGACCAAAACCCCGATTTGGTAGCTCAAGAAAAAAATATCAAAAGTACAAAAGAAATCAATGGACCTTATATTCAAGTAGGTTCTTTGGATGAAGTTACCGACAGTGGAAACTGGCCCAAATTGTATGATATAAAAGATGAACAATAATCTTAAAAAAGACCATAGAGAATTGTCCATACTGGTTTCCCGGTATGGACTTTCTTTTCTTTTTAAAGATAAAAATCCATCTCAATCCAAGTTTTTTGAATATCTCTTCGAACAGACCAATCCTTTTGAGATTGAAAATAAACTAAAAAAAATTTTTCAAGAACGTCCGGTATTAACCCGTCAATTTAAAAATATCCGTATCATTCACCATAACAATCTGAATACATTGGTACCGATTGAACTTTTTAATGAAAAAAATCCGGAAGAATATTTAAAATTCAACATCAAACTTTTGGAATTTGACCGGGCACACTTTGATACAATCGATTCGCTGGAAATAGCCAATGTTTACATACCGTTCGCCAATATTAACAATCTGTTTTTAGATTACTACGATGAAATAGACTTTTTTCATTCCGCTACGATATTTATTGAAAAGATTGATAAAACTCGTTCACAGAAAGAAGTTTTGTCTTTATATGATGTATATTTGAATGTGTTTCACAGGGATTTTCAAATGCTTATTTATAAAAACGAAGATCTTATCTTTTTCAACAGTTTTGAATTTTCTACAAATGACGATTTTCTTTACTTTTTCTTTTTTGTGCTGGAAACTTTAAAAATACCCGAAAATAAAGCGGAATTTCATATTGCAGGAGTTGATAAAAATTTTGTAGTTATGAAAGATTTAAAAGATTTTGTAGAAAATTGGAATTTTTTATCCGCTGAAAATCCGGGAAAATTGAATAATTATATCCCGTAAACAAATGCGAATAATATCCGGAAAATATAAAGGAAGAAGAATAACCGCTCCGAAAAATTTGCCTATACGTCCGACTACCGATCGAGCAAAAGAAGCCCTTTTTAATATTTTGCGAAACCAATATCATTTCCCGAGATTAAAAATTTTGGACTTGTTTACCGGAAGCGGTGGTATCGCTTATGAATTTGCATCCAGAGGAAGTAAAGACATTCAAGCGGTTGATAAAAATTTTCCCGTAATAAAATTTGTTAAAAAAATCAGTAATGAATTTGATTTTCCAATCAAAGTCATCAAATATGATGTCAAACGCTTTCTGGAAAAAACTACTGACAAATACGATATTATTTTTGCCGATCCACCTTACGATTTTTCCAAAGAAGAATTGACTCAACTTATCAATAAGGTTTTTGAAAGAAATCTATTAAAACCACAAGGACAATTGATTTTAGAACATATTGACAGACTGGATTTTTCCAATCATCCTCATTTTAAAGAAGCAAGAGTTTACGGATTGAGCAAATTTAGTTTTTTTGAATAAAGATAAAATGATAAATTATGGAACAAATTAAAATTTATATTAATAATATATCGCAAATTGTAGAAGCAATAGGGGTAGCTGTCATATTTTTTGGCATAATTTATGCACTTTTTAGATTTCTAATAGACAAAAATTCTTCTAATAAATATACGCTATTGAGGCAAACTCTGGGAAAATCTATCTTATTGGGATTGGAAATACTTATAGCTGCTGATATTATGGCAACCGTAATTACAGACCCAACCCTACAATCAGTAACGGTACTTGGAGTAATCGTTTTAATTAGAACTATTATGAGCCTTTCATTAGAAGTTGAATTATATGGAAAATTTCCTTGGCAGAAAAAATGAAAAAACAAGAAATTCAAAATACTAGTCTAAAACTTACTATTGAGATGACCTATCTCTCAAATGAACGATCAATCCTTGCATATTTACGAACATTTATAGTGTTTATCAGCACAGGTGTAGCTATTTTTAATATTGAAAAATTTAATCGATATAATATTTGGGGTTATATTGCCATTATTGTAGCCTTTATTATTTTATTTATAGGTATCTATCGTTTTATAAAGGTAAATAAGACCATTATAAAAATCGTAAAAGATCAATATAATCCGATTAAATAGTTTGTTTAAATCAAAGAATTTTTTCCAAAATTTCCAAAGCTTCATCAATAGATTTTATATTTTCAAATTTTAAGTAAGTTTTATTTATATTATTTATTTTTTTCTCAACAATTTGACAGCAGCTAGGATTTTGTTGAATAAATTGTAATATTTTTCTGAAAATATCACTATCAAAATAAGCGGATGAAGAATCGGAGACGAAATATGCCAACATTTTATCTTTTTTAATCACCAATTTTTCAAAACCCAATTGCTCAGCCAACCATTTTAAACGAACACTTTTTAACAAATCTTCTGTTTCGGAAGGTATTTTTCCAAATCTATCGATTAATTTAATTCTGAAATCGGCTAACTCCTTATCATTGGTCAACTCTGATAATTCCTTGTATAATTTTAACCTTTCGGTAGCCGATTCAATATAATCGCTAGGAAATAAAATTTCAAAATCGGTATCCAATTGTGCTTCCGTTTTAAAATCTTTTGGAGATTTATTTTCAAAAAAGTCTTTAAATTCGTTTGCTTCCAATTCTTTGATAGCTTCTTTTAAGATTTTTTGATAAGTATCAAAGCCCATATCATTGATAAAACCGCTTTGATCCGCACCAAGCAAGTCCCCCGCACCACGTATTTCCAAATCTTTCATAGCTATTTGAAATCCGCTACCTAATTCCGTATAAGTTTCAATGGCTTCCATACGTTTGCGAGCTTCCGTTGTCATTGCCGAATATGGCGGCGTTATAAAATAACAAAAAGCTTTTTTATTGGAACGTCCCACCCTGCCACGCATTTGATGTAAATCGGATAATCCGAATTGGTGAGCGTTATTGATAAAAATAGTATTGGCATTGGGAACATCCAAGCCGTTTTCAATAATCGTAGTGGAAACCAATATATCAAATTCACCGTTAATGAAATCCAATAACAAAGCTTCCAATTTTTTTCCTTCCATTTGTCCGTGACCTATACCGATACGTGCATCAGGGACCAATCGTTGAAGCATACCGGCTACTTCCTTAATATTTTCGATGCGGTTATGAATAAAAAACACTTGTCCTTTTCGTTCAATTTCATATAAAATGGCATCCCGTATGAGTTCTTCATTGAAACGTATAACTTGTGTTTCAATAGGATAACGATTAGGTGGTGGAGTATTGATAACCGATAAATCCCGTTCGTTAATCAATGAAAATTGAAGTGTTCGAGGAATCGGAGTTGCCGTAAGCGTTAGCGTATCTACATTTTTTCGTATTGTTTTAAGTTTTTCTTTTACCGAAACCCCGAATTTTTGTTCTTCATCGATAATCATTAAACCCAAATCTTTGTATTTTACTTTTTCATTGACCAAGGCGTGAGTTCCGATAATTATGTCAATCTTTCCATCAGCAAGATCTTGAAGTATTTGTTTTTTTTCTTTGGCGGTTCTAAATCGATTGAGATAATCAACTACCACCGGAAAATTTTTCAATCGTTCGGAAAAGGTTTTGAAATGCTGAAAAGCCAAAATAGTAGTAGGAACCAAAACCGCCACTTGTTTTCCGTTATCTACCGCTTTGAAAGCTGCACGAATGGCTACTTCGGTTTTTCCGAAACCTACATCCCCACAAACCAAACGATCCATAACTTTTTCACTTTCCATATCTTTTTTGATATCTTGGGTCGCTTTGAGTTGGTCCGGTGTATCTTCATAAACAAAAGAAGCTTCCAATTCATATTGCATATAACTGTCGGACGCGTATTGTGTACCTTTTTGTAATTTCCTTTCGGCATATAGTTTGATAATATCAAAAGCCAATTTTTTCAGACGTTTTTTGGTCTTTTGTTTTAACAATTTCCAAGCTCCCGAACCCAATTTGTTGATTTTCGGTGTTGTGCCGTCCTTCGCATTATATTTGGAAATTTTATACAAACTGTGAATACTAACAAACAAACGATCCCCTCCTTTGTAAACTATTTCTATAACCTCTTGTTCTTTTCCTCCCCTTTCTATTTTTTGCAAACCACCGAAAACACCGATTCCATGATCGATATGGGTAACAAAATCCCCTTCTTTCAGTTCATTTAGCTCTTGTAAACTGACGGACTGACGTTTTTTTAAATTTTTATGAATTTTAAAACGATGATAACGTTGAAAAATCTGGTGGTCAGTATAACAAGCCAGTTTGAGTTCATTATCAATAAACCCTTGATATATGGGAAAATTCAGTAATTGATATTCCAAATCGGGGTTTAAATCATCAAAAATATTTTGTAAACGTTTAACTTGTTCGTCATTGGAACAGAAGATAATATTTTGATAATTTTTCTTATTGTTTTCTTTAAGATTTTGCGTAAGTAACAAAAAATCTTTATTGAAAACCGGTTGGGGTTGTATCTGACATTCCACCACCGGCAAAGAACGTGAAGTTTTTATAAAAATACTTTTAAACTGATTAATTCCTTCCGTAAAATCAGTAGGCGTTAAAAAAAGCTCCGACGGTTTAAGATGTTCAATTTCACCCGATAAAGAAGTAAATTTTTCTTCCGCTTTGCCAAAAAGTTTTGCCAAAATGTCTGTGGTAAGTTCATCATTTTTGACAAAAACCAAACTGTCTTTTTTAATAAATTCCAACAGAGATTGTCTTTTTTGAATAAAAAGTTTATCGGAAAGATTCGGAATTATTTGAACGCTTTTTTTCATTTCTTCGGACAATTGCGTTTCAATATCAAAAGTTCTGATACTTTCCACTTGATCTTTATCAAATTCAATTCTGTATGGCAAATCATCTCCGTAAGAAAACACATCGATAATTCCTCCGCGAACGGCAAATTCCCCCGCTTGTGTAACAAAATCAACCGACTCGAATTTGAATTCCAAAAGCATATCATACATAAAATCCAATGAAAGTTTATCACCGGTTTTGATTTTCAAAGTATGATTTTGCAATTCTTTTTTTACCACCACTTTTTCAAACAAAGCTTCGGGATAAGTTACCACTACTTGCGGTTTTTGTCGTGATTGCAAATGACTTAAAACCTTTGAACGCAAAATAACATTGGCATTATCCGTCTCTTCAATTTGATAAGCTCGACGATAAGATTCGGGAAAAAACAAAACTTTTTTATTACCTAAAATATTTTCAAAATCATTAAAATAATAAGCCGCTTCTTCTTTGTTTTCAAATATCAACAAAAAAGGAACCGATTTTTTTTGATACAAAGCCGCCAACTGAAAACTCAAAGCGGACTGTCCGGTATTGCTTAAACAAACCGATTGAGCGGAATTAATTTTTTCCAATAATTTTACTACCGATCCGGCTTGTAAATATTTTTCTATAACTTTCATTGATTTCGGAAAATTCCAAAATTACAACAATTCTGCCCCTGTTCCGGCTTTACCGGAAAAAATAAATTGACCCTTATCCAATTTTACCCCTTGGGCAATATCATTTTTAAGCAAGATTGCACCGTCTAAATCGGCATAATCACACAAGGGCAATAGTTGAGCAGCCGCCGATATACCTATAGATGATTCGGTCATACATCCAATCATAGTTTTAAGTCCTGAATCTCGTGCCAGTTCCAACATTCGCTTGCCGGGAGTAATTCCACCGGCTTTTACCAATTTCACATTGATTCCGTCAAAACTTTCCTTAGATCTTTCCACATCTTCTTCGGTTCGGGACGATTCATCGGCGATTATGGGAAGTGCGGAATGTTGTTTAACATATTTCATCTCTTCCCAACGGTCAGCTACCAAAGGTTGTTCGATAAATTCTACTCCCAAATCTTTTAGAGTTTTACTGTTTTTTATGGTCTGTTCGGGAGTCCAAGCCGTATTGGCATCTACACGAAAAGGTTTATCAGTAATTTCACGCAAGGATTTCACTATTTCAATATCATAATCCGTTCCTAATTTTATCTTATATATCGGCCAAGGTTTTTCCAAAAGTTTGGCTTTCATAATTTCCAAATTATCCAAGGCAATCGTATAGGTGGAAAGCGGAATATTTTCCAATGAATAGCCCCAGAGTTCATATAGAGGTTTTCCTTGTAGTTTTCCGTATAAATCATGAGCGGCTTCATCAATGGCAGCCATTAAAAAACGAAAATTTTTCAAATGTTTATATAAAAAATTATCCCAAAAATCTTCGGGAGTTGTAAACGAATATTTTTCAATTGCCGGTTTCAGTTCGTCCAAGCGTTTTTGCATATTTTCTATTGAAAATCCGTAATAACGATTTTGCGTAGCTTCACCGTAACCCTTAATTCCGTCTTGTTCAAGTTCCACAATAAAAGTTTCTTGAACCGTATGCACCGAACGGGATATCCCGAATGGATATTCCATTTCCAAATTATAATGATATGATTTTATTTGCATGTGTTAATTTATAAAA
>Ga0256833_1000226_pt1 | contig 45132 bp, 40 predicted proteins | sample 356284metaG_FD_190535 | JGI IMG/M metagenome (GOLD analysis project Ga0256833, IMG submission 190535) | Hydrothermal vent microbial communities from Mid Atlantic Ridge, Atlantic Ocean - 356-284 | ecosystem: Environmental > Aquatic > Marine > Hydrothermal vents | place: Atlantic Ocean: Mid... | reverse complement strand
TCAGGGGAACGACATAACCGCCGGTCCCTTCCACAATCCCTATAGCTGGAGGCCTGTGACCTGGAAGCTGGAGGGAAAAACCTACGGATGGGAAAGGACCATATCCACTCAGCAAACCGCCTTTTCCTTTGTGTCCCAGGCCAGGGACTATTTGCCGGACCCCATAGGAGGGGTTTACTGGTATAGTCCGGATGATACATATACCAACTGCTATGTTCCCTTTTACGACTCGGCCCTCAGAATTCCCGAAAGGTACACCCTGGGGGACATAAGGAAGTTTTCCTGGAAATCTGCTTGGTGGATTTTCAACCTGGTGGCCAATTATGCCTACGGCAGGTATTCCGATGCCGTAAAGGACATAAGGAAGGTGCAGAAAGAATTGGAGGATAAATTTTTCTCCCTTCAACCAGCTGTGGAGAGGGCGGCCCTGGAGATCTACAAAAGGTCCCCAGGGCTGGCGATTGAATTTTTGACCGAGTACTCCGTAGTGGAGGGCAACGCTGTGCTGGACCGATGGATAAAGCTCTGGGAATACTTGGTGGCCAAGTACAACGATGGTTATGTGAAGGGAAAGGACGGATGGCCCAAGGCCGTGGGATATCCTGAGGATTGGCTTCGCCGGGTGGTCAAGGAAAATCCCGGGAAATACCTGATAGAGGAGGAGCATTAAAAGGGAAAATTTGCCTTCCGGGGGTTCTCAGGGGTAGAATCCAGAGGGAGGTGAGCCATGAAAAGGGCAGCGGTCCTTTTGAGTTTAACCCTTCTGGTCTTTGGGGCCAATTTCAGGGTTGAAAAGGTTTGGGAAACGCAGGGTTTTAGCGTTCCGGAGTCGGTTCTTTACGATGCTGAGGGCGGCTTTATCTATGTTTCCAACATAGGGGGAAGTCCCTCGGCCAAGGACGGAAACGGGTTTATATCCAGGCTTTCCAGGGATGGCAAAATCCTTTCCCTTCGCTGGGCCACAGGCCTCAATGCTCCCAAGGGCATGGCCATCAGCAGGGGAAAGCTTTATGTCAGCGACATAGACAGGCTGGTTGAAATTGACCTCCGCAGCGGTGAGATCGTGGGAAAATACCCTGCCCCAGGGGCTGAGTTTTTAAACGATGTGGCAGCCGACGAAGAGGGAAGGGTCTATGTTTCGGACAGCTCCTCAGGAAACAGCGTTATCTACAGGCTGGAGAAGGGGAAAATGGTCCCCTGGCTGAAGGACCCGAGGATAAAGAACCCCAATGGAATCTTCTACCGGGGCGGAAAGCTCTATGTGGGCAGCTTCAGGGACGGGAAGATTTTTGCCTGCGATGTGAGTAGCCGGACCATTCAGCAGGTGGCCAGAGCTCCCATGGGCATAGACGGCCTTATTCTCCACAATTCCCTGTTTATAATCTCAGACTGGCAGGGGAAAGTGGGGTTGCTGGAGGGAGGAAGTTTTCACCTGCTGGTGGACCTTGCCTCCAGGAAGAAAAACGCTGCGGACCTGGGTTTTATTCCAGAGGAAAGATTGATCCTGGTTCCCACCTTCTTCTCCAATTCGGTGGCGGCTTACAGGCTTAAATTTTAGTCTCCGGAAGGAAGGCAGAGCCCTGCCACTAAGTAGATTCCTCCGGCCAGCAGCAGTACAGCGTTAAACCCAAAGAGCACCGCCAGCAGGACCGTAAGGGCTGAGCCCATGACGGTAAAGAACCCGTTTATTCCCCATGCCCAGGGAACCAGGTTTACTGACCTCCTCTTTACCAGCTTAAGGCCCATGGGGAACATGGTCCCCATGAAGAAACCTATGGCGAAGATTAGGATGAAGGAAATGAGGAAGCGGAGGAAGAAGGAAAGGTGAAGGAAATAATCAAATATGAAGGTGAGCGAAAGGGTGTAGGCCACGCTGAGGAGGAGAAGGACAAAACTTATTGCCCTTATGTTCCTGGGGGAGAAATTTCTTGAAAGGGCGCTTCCTACCCCGGCGCTGAGCAGCAGGGAAGATATCACTATGGTTATGGAGTAGACGGGATTTCCCAGAAAGAGTATGAACTTCTTGATAAAGACTATCTCAATGAAAATAAAGGCAAGCCCTATCCCCGCAAAGAAAAGCAGAAACCTCCAGGCCTTCTCTTCCTCTATTCCCTTGCGGTGGAAAACATAAAGGGGGTAAGGGATAAGGAAGAAGGAGAGCAAGAATAGTATGGCTATAACCGAAAGGATGGTGGCGGTGGAGTGAAGATGGTAAGCCTCCACCACCTTTTTGAAAATGGGCCTTACCAGTTTTCCCCTGGTTTTAAATCGGAAGGGCGAGAGGAACTGATAGAAGAAGGGGCGGTTGTCCGTGGGAGGAGAAAGCTCCAGAGCGGTTAGGCGATGCACCTCTTTCACCCCCTTTTCTAAAACGAGCTTCTCCAGGCTTTCAGGATTTTTCCTGTGGGGAAGGTATATGGGCCGCATCTTCACCTTGCTTTTGGAATGGGAATTGACCCAGGCCATCTGTTCTTCTATTTTCTCTATATCCTCCTCGCTGAATTCGCTTTTTCTGACCATGAACAGGTTTCTCAAAAGCCCGCTCCCCACCACCACTATGTGGTTTTGGGGCCTTTCCACGCCTTTTTTCTCAAGAAGGGCCTTGGCTATGGCCACCAGCCTGGGGGAGCCCCAGACATGGATGGCCACCAGGCCCCTGGGTGTCAGGTGGTCCCAGTAGTTTTCAAAGGCCTCCAGGGTCAGGATGTAGGATTCGGAGAAGTTTAATACCCCTGAGGCTATGGCCGCGGGAGTGCAGTTGTTTACTTCCTGGATCACATCGTATTTTAACTTTGACCTCTTGAGGAAGCTCCTGCCTTCGTCGTTTATTAACCTTACCCTCCTGTTACCGTAAAGGTGGCCCAGGAAGGCCGAATAGCGGTTCTTGACCACATCCACTATGACCGGATCCAGTTCCACGGCGTGAATAAGCTTCGGAAGATAGGTCAGGGCCACGAAAACCTCTGTTCCCCCCGCGGGACCTATTATCAGATATGTTCCCCCGGGGTTTATTATGTATGGAATGGCCACATCCCTTAGCCTTGCCCTGCGGGGAATGTTCTGGTCGTATCTGAGGTCCTTGGGGTAGTGGGTCATAAAGGACTGGTTGGTCCCTGCATCTATCCATATTATTTTGGAAAGCCTGGAGTACCTGGCCACATCTATTTTGAATATAGGGCTCCAGCGGGAAAACTCTATCCTGTTCAAGGTGGCCAGATAGTTCCTCTTGGCCATGGAATAATGGAAACGGAAAACCTTGGAGGATAGAGGAATAAGCGTCAGGGTTATTGCCAAGACCAGGGCCAGATTCCAGTTTAACCTTCCCTCCAGGATTATTGCCGCCACCACCGCCAGGGCGGCCGCCAGAACGATGATTCCCTGGCCTCCCAAAAAGGAAACCCCAAATCCGAAAATGACCCCCCCTGCAGCTGCCCCCATCAGGTCGTAAAAATAAAGCTTGTTGGCCCTTTCGGTTATCATGGAGAAGATCAGGGAAAGGAGGGTCCCGGTAAGGAAAAAGGGAACTGTAAGCAATAAAAGGTAAAGAAGCAGGTAAAGGATTTGCCTTGGCCGGGGGAGGGCGGAAAAATTTAGGGGAATGAGAAGCACCAATTTGAACACCAGAAGGAGGGATACCCCCATGGAAAGGGCGTAAAGGTGAAGCTTTCTGTAGAATCTTTCGTAGTTTCCCTTGATGGAAAGGTAAACCCCTGAGGCTGCGTATCCCAGCAGAGCGATGCTGATTATAAGGAAGGCGAACTGGTGGAAGAAAAGCACCGAGAAAATCTTGGTAAGAGCTATTTCAGTGAGAATAGCCGAGGCGCTCAGGAAGGAGACGGCGAAAAAAAGGCTTTTCTTCATGGAGGTAATTTTTAACATTTTCTCCTTAATTTTGCAAGGAAGTCTTGAGGCTGAGGTTTCCGTGGGCTAAAATATTTCAGTGAGGTTTTTGATAATTACGGACCTGGACAACACCCTTCTGGACGAAAACTACGGCTTTGAAGCTGCCGAAGGCACGCTCAGGAAACTGAAGGAGAGGTCGGTTCCCCTTATAATTGCCACCAGCAAAACCATAGGGGAGACCCTCCATTTTCAAAAACTCCTGGGCATAGATTATCCCTTTGTGGTGGAAAACGGTGGGGCGGCCTACATACCCAGGGCTTTTTACCTGAGTCAGGGAAAGGAACCCTTCTTTGAAGGGGAGTTTTACGAAATCCCCCTGGGGGTGCCCTTTGAGGAGTTATTGAATTTCATGGAGGAGTTCTCAAGAAAGCACGGAGCAAGGTTTTCCTTCCTCCACACCATGTCCGTGGAGGAGGTGGCGAAGCTTACCGGGCTACCCCCTCATCTGGCCCTTCTGGCCAGAAGAAGGGATTGGGACATTCCCTTCCTTCCGGAGGACGAAGGCGTGGTTCCTTTACTGGAAAGGGAAGCCAGGGCTAAGGGGTTGAGGCTACAGAAGGGTGGAATTTTCTATCATCTCACCGGGGACCACAGCAAGGCTTCTGCCCTGGGCCAGGTGCTTAAGGCTTCGGGTCTTGAGGACTACCTTATAATAGCCCTGGGGGACAGCCCCAACGACCTGGAGATGCTCAAAATGGCCCAGGTTCCAGTTTTGGTTTCAGCCACCCCGGACAGCCTCCGGGAAATGAAGAGAGAAATACCCAGGCTTAGAGCCTATGAAGAGAAAGCAGCCCGGGGCTGGGCCAGGGCTGTGGAGGATATCCTGAAAGAAATTGAGGGAGGTGAGTTATGGCAGACATTTATCAGACAGGGGTAATTACCACCCTGCACCTTCTGGGGGATAAAGGGACCAGGGTGATAGAAGAGGAGCTGGAGAAGTATTCCCGAAAAATAAGGACTTCCCTTCTTATTCCCGCCACCTACGCCGATTACCAGAAGCCCGCCATGAAGAACATCATGTCCCTTCTCAGCGAGGTTAATTACATAAACCAGGTCCTCATAGTGCTTGGAAAGGCAAGGGAAGAGGACTTCCTCAAGGTCAAAAGGGAAATAAGGGAGTACCCTTATAGAATTACAGTCCTCTGGCTGGAGCATCCACAGGTTAAAATGCTCATAAAGGAGTTGGAAGATGCCGACCTTTATGTGGGGCCCGACGGGAAGGGGAGGGCCGTCTGGTTCGGCGTGGGCCTTCTTCTGGGCCAGGGTGAGACCGATGTTATAGCCCTTCACGACAGCGACATACTCACCTATTCCCACACCATGCTCTCAAGGCTAATTTACCCGGTGGTAAATCCCCACATAGGCTTTGAATTCAGCAAGGGATTTTACGCCCGCTTTTCCCACAAAATCCACGGAAGGGTAACCCGACTTTTTCTCATACCCCTGGTGAGGGCTCTTAAGACCATCACCGGAGGTCATCCCTTCCTGGATTATCTGGATAGCTTCCGCTATCCCCTGGCCGGAGAGTTCGCCATGAAGGCGGACCTGGCCCGGGTTATAAGGATCCCAGGGGATTGGGGCCTGGAGGTTGGAATCCTGAGCGAAGTCTATAGGAATGTGGCTATAAAGAGGATAGTTCAGGTGGAGCTCTGCCAGCGCTACGACCACAAGCATCAGCCCCTTTCCAAGGAGGACCCCAACGCCGGTCTTCACAAAATGGCCGTGGACATTGCCGTTAACCTTCTCAGAAACCTCTCCGCCCGGGGGGTCATAGTAAACGAGGGAAGGCTTCTTACCCTTAGAACAACCTATTTAAGAATAGCCGAGGACATGATCGCCAGATTCCACGCCGATGCCATGATCAACGCCCTGGAGTTTGACCGCCACGAGGAGGAGCTGGCGGTGGAAACCTTCGCCAATGCGCTGAGGATCGCCTGCGAGCAGTTTCTGGAGGACCCCTTAGCCATCCCGCTTACCCCCAACTGGAGCCGTATAACATCGGTTTTCCCCGATTATCTGGACAGGTTGATGAAGGCTGTGGTGGAAGCCAACAATTGAATTCAGCTGCTGATTTTTCCGCACCGGACCCTGCGGTGTAGAAGGGCATATAAAATTGAAAAGGCAATGGAGAGCAGGAAACCCCAGAGCAGAAAAGAATTGACGAGTCCCATTTTGTAGGAGATGTAGCCGAAAATTACGGGACCGGTGCAGAAGCCCAGATCCCCCATGGAAGACACAAAACCCATGGTGAGACCTCTGTGTTCCTCCTGGGCTATTTTTAAGGTTATGGAGGTTATGTTGGGATAGACGGTTCCCACCCCTATGCCAATCAATAGGCCCACTGCGAGGAATTGTAGGGTGGAGCGGGCGAAGTATGAAAGTATAAACCCGGAAGCGAAGCCCGCAAAACCAGGGACGAAGGCCGATGGTCTCCCCCAGAAGGGGAACTTCCTTCCCAGAAAGGCCCTTATCAAAACCGCGGTGGCCGAAACCATGGTGAAGAAGAATCCGGTCTCCACCCCGGGACGAACCTTCTCAATGAGGGGTATGAAGGGGAAGGCTATGTTTACGCTCCAGCCCATAAGGAAGTTCATGAGGCCCAGGAAGAACACCCCTGAGGAGATTTTTATCTTTCCCCGGTTTTTCCTTCTCCTTTCTGGATTTCTCAGGGAAAGAATCAGGGGAAGGGAGGCCAGGGCAGACAGGCCGGCTAAGGCGAACATCCAGGAAAAGCCAAATTTTTTAGCCACCTTAATTCCCACATAAGGGTAGAAGAAGTAGGGCAGGAGGTAGAAAACGGCCAGGGTTGAGACGTTCCCTGTGAAGTTTTCCAGCCTTTCCCCCTCCACGCTCTGGAGAAGGGAACCCAGGGCATACCAGGCAAAGCCCAGACCAGAGCCTATCCTCAGAACCGCTATCAGCGGGATGTTCTTTCCCACCATGGCCAGGCCGAAGAGGGACAGGGAAAAGAGCCCGGCTCCAAGCAAAAGCAGGGTTCTGGGGTTGAAGGCATCGGAGATGCGGCCTCCGAAGGGTCTGGAAAGCAGGGCTGTCCAGGAGAAGAGGGATACGATAAGCCCTATCTGGGCGTTATTTAAACCTATTTCCTTGAGGAAGAGGGAGAAGTAAACGAGTATGGCGAGGCCGCCGTAGAGAAGGAAGGTGGAGGCAGAGATTTTCCAGAGGTTGTTCTTCATTTGACATGGAAGATTTTATCATCTAAATTCTAAATTTGGAGGTGAACCATGGATAAGGCATTGGAAGGACTGAAGCCAGAATTGCTCTGGAGGCATTTTGATGAGATAAGGAGGATCCCTCGCTGCTCTAAAAACGAGGGAAAAATAAGGGAATATGTCATCAAATTCGCCCGGGAGAAAGCTCTGGAATACGAAGTGGACGAGGTGGGAAATGTTCTTATCCGAAAAAAGGCAACCCCCGGGCATGAAGGGGCGCCAACAGTGGTGCTTCAGGCCCACCTGGATATGGTCTGCGAGAAGAATTCCGATGTGGACTTTGACTTTGAAAAGGATGCCATAAGGATAAAGAGGGAGGATGGATGGATTACCGCCGAAGGAACCACCCTGGGGGCCGACAACGGGATAGGGGTGGCGGCGGCCTTAGCCGTTCTGGAGGACGATTCCATAGTTCACGGCCCTCTGGAAGTTCTCCTCACCGTGGACGAAGAAACCGGCCTCACCGGAGCCTCCAACCTGAAGCCCAACTGGCTCCGGGGGAAATACCTTCTGAACCTGGACAGCGAGGATGAGGGGGTTTTCTTTATAGGCTGTGCCGGTGGAAGGGATACGGTGCTCAAAATTCCGGTGAGCCGCAAAGACAGGAAGGGTACGGCCTTTGAGATAAAGGTAAGCGGGCTTAAAGGAGGACACTCCGGCGTGGACATACATCTTCAGAGGGGAAACGCCATAAGGATTCTGGCCAGGGTGCTTTACGAGATAGATGGGGCGGAGATCGCTGAAATTCATGGAGGAAACAAGAGAAACGCCATTCCCAGGGAGGCCAAAGCGATAGTTTTCGCACCGGAAGAGAAGGTAAAGGAAGCCGTAGAGAAAGTCCTGGCAGAAGTAAGGGAAGAGCTTAAGTATTCCGACCCTGAGGTCAAAATAGAATATTCACCTTCCCAGGCCAGCAGGGCCATAGCGGAGAGCAAAAGGATAATAGATTTTCTCATGGCTCTTCCCCACGGAGTCCTGGCCATGAGCCTCGCCATGGAGGGGCTGGTGGAGACCTCCACCAATTTAGCGGTGGTCAAAACTGGGGAGGGGGAAGTGGAGGTGGTGGAATCCAGCCGAAGCTCCGTAAATTCTTCCCTGGAATTCGTCTGCAAACAGCTCAGGGCCCTGGGGGACCTGGCTGGAGTTCAAACCCATCAACCCCCAGGATATCCCGGATGGACCCCCAATCCCGATTCAGAGCTTCTAAGCAAGATGAAGGAGATTTACAGGAGGTTGTTCGGAAAAGAGCCTGAGGTTACCGCCATACACGCCGGCCTGGAGACCGGCATAATAGGAAAAAATTATCCCAACATGGAAATGATTTCCTTCGGTCCCACCATAAGATTTCCCCATTCTCCTGACGAGAAGGTGGAAATAGCCAGTGTGGAGAAGTTCTGGAGGCTTCTGGTGGAAACCCTGAGGGAGCTGGCCGGTTAAATTTTTAGGTACAGGGTTCAGCGCTTAATTTCAAATTCCTTGAAAAAGATGGGGGAGCCGTTTATCAATATCACCAAAAGGTATTTTCCCCTTTCCTCCGCTACCAGACCCTGCCACAGGGTGACCTGCCCGTAATACTCCCCCTCCCTGCCGAAGCTCAGGCTGTGGCTCTCCGTGAGTTTTCCCTTCCTATATAGGAGAAATTCCACCCTGTTCTTTCCCTCCGCGTTTTTGAGCAGCATGTAAATTACGGGCTTTTTTCCTATCCCATCTTTGAATTTCTCCGGCTTTACCTCCTTTCCCTCCATCCTGACATTTTTGACCAGCATAAATTGAGCCACATACGGGTTGGGATTTATGGGAAGGTTCTTCACCGAAACGCACCCCGTGGCAAAAAATAAGAGAACCAGAAGGAAAATCTTAGTCCTCATAGGGGAATCACCCTGAAAAAGTATTTTCTATAACTCAGGGAGTATCCGATCTGAATTTTCAGGGCGTTTCTGAAGTTCTTCTCCAGGTAACCTTCAAATATGGATAACTTTTCTGTGAGGCTGTTGTAAAGGGCGAAGAACCTGAACCTTACGCCCCAGAGAAGGCCCAGGTCCCCGTTCAAATTTATCCTTTTCAGGGCAAGCTCCCGGTTCATGAAAAGGGTGGCCCTGACGGAAGATGCCCGGTTGTGGAAGAGAATCACCAAATTGACGAAGTAGTTGTGATAGCCCTCCACCCAAAGGCCGGAGGCCTTTAACCTGGAGTTCATATTAAATTGCAGGGAGAGCTGAAATTTCCAGAGGGACCTTTCCAGGTTAAGGAAGGTGTTAACTTCAGACCAGGAGGTTTTGTCCCTTTCCCAGATTTGGTGAATTTCCAGGGAAGGGGAGACGGAAAATCCTAAGGGAAGGGAAAGCCCGTAGGAAGACAGACGAAGGTTGAAACCAGGGCTTATCTTCTCTTCGTATACCTTTCCGTAGGGGAACTTTGAGAAGAGGAAGAAGGCGCTCAGGGATGCGGATACGGAGCCCATAAGGAGACTGAAGGGCCGTAAATCAAGGTTCAAGCTCAGGTCCTTCCTGGAGGTTTTTTCCATAAGGTCCCTGGAGAGGGTAGCGCTGGTGGAGAAATTGAAGATGGACGGGGAATAGGAAAGGCGAAAGGAGGAGGTTTCCGTTCGGGTGGTAACATAGGAGGTTTCCTGAAAGTTCCTGTTCCAGTTCAGATAAAGGTTAAGTTTTTTTGCTGGAGCCATGTATGTGCTAAGGGTTAAGGTGTAGGATTTTTTGTAATCCCATCCTATGGACACCTCCGGTTGAAACCACCTGTATTTCTTGAACCTTAGGGAGGATGAAAGCCAATAATGGGGTTTTTCGTACTCCCTGGAGGAGAGGCGGTTCTGGAGGGAAAAGCTGAAGAGCTTTCCTTCCCTGAAGGTGGAGAGGGAAAAATCCAGATACTTGCCCTCCGATGTATAGAATATGGAATTTTCCAGAAGGGAGGGCTTTCCCCTTTTTCTCAGGGAGCCATAACCGTAGAATATTATTCCCCTGGGAGTTCCCGGTATTTTGAAAAGCTCCCTTTCAAAGTACTTTATTTCGTAGGAGCCGTCGTAAATTTTTTCCTTTATGTCCAGGGCTACCCCCACCATGGCCCCCTCTTCCCTGGTAAAGCGAAGGGAGCCGGGGCGGAGGTGAGTCTTGGGAGGGGGTTTTCCCATGTCCAGGACTAAGGAAGGCAGGGGTATGGAGGGAGCCCCCAGGACATAGGGCTGAACCTTCCATCCCTTTACCTTTCCGTATTCGTTGATGACCACCCTTTTGGCTTCAAAGTACAGAGCTGCCTTCATAAGCTCGGAGGGGGGCACCAATTGGGGAAGGGGCAAATTATCCCCAGAACTTTTCAATTCCTTTCCGAACCTGACCCCCCTCCAGCGAAGTTTTTTCGCATCCAGCCTGAAAACCACAATATCAAAGGATTTTTTCCTGAAAACCACATTTCCCAGGGCCACCCCTTCCTTCCGATTTACGGAGTAATAAAGGGTTTCCGCCCCAATTCTTTCCTTTCCTATCCTGACCTCCACGGCCCCGGCAGCGTATAGGTATTTGTGGTCTTCGCTGTAAAGTATGTATTTCGCCCTAATTTCTATTTTTCCCTTGACCTCAGGAAAGAGGAGAAAGGCCCCCATAAGGAGGGAGGTCAATTTATTGAAGGGAGATTTTGTAAAGCTTCCCATCTGTGGAAAGAAGGTAAAAATTTCCCATTCCATCTGAGGTGATTCCCCCCGGATAGTTGGTGGGGGAGTCGTAGGTTTTCTGGATTTCTCCCGAGAGCGAGATCAGGTATATGGACAGGTTGGTCCTTTCCACAAGCACTATCCCTCCTCCGTAGTATTCCATCCCTGAGGGCCTGAATCCGGTTATTTTGAAGAGGAAGGCGAACTCGCCTGTTTCCTGGTCAAAGGAATAAACCGATTCCGTTCTGGAGTCGTAAATGAAAAGAAGGTTGCCGTCTGTGGTTATGAGCTGGGGTAGCCTGTCCCCCATGGGCATTTCGTTTATTATCGTCTCGGATACAGGGTCCACGGTTATGAGGTCTCCCTCGCCTCCGAAGCTAACATAAAGGAGTCCCTGAAGGAAAGTTATCCCGGTGGGAGTTCCTCCCACAGGAATTTCCCTGAGCACCGTCCCGGACTCCGGCTCCAGGGCGTAGAGGCTACCGTCCTCAGAGGCGAACCAGAGCTTTTCACCGTCCCAGCAAAGGTCTCCGTTTCCCTTCAGGGTCGTGTTCACTACCTTTAGAATTTTTACCTGAAGCTTTGATAGGTTGGGGTCCAGGGGATTGTCAAAGACGATGTCCCTGCACCCACTAAAAAGAATAAGAAACAGAAAGGGAAGCGCCTTCCTTTTCAATTTTCCCCCTTATTTTTACCTTCTTTTTAGCGGAAAGCTTTACATCAATCACATGAAGCAACCACAGGCCGGCAGAAGCCAGAAGCATATAATTTCTCCTCCTTAAATATTCCTCTGTTTTGCGTCGGTAGTAAACCACGGATTCCCTGTCGGTGGCCTCCTTATATTTATCGTAAGAGCTGTAACCCTGGAAGTTTTCCCACAGAGCCCCTCCGGCCAAAAAAAGAAAGCCCCCTGTAAAAAGGATCCCCTTCAGGTACTGTTTCTTTTTGAGCTGGTAAAGTCCCGGAAGCAGTAGAGAGGCGTCCTTTTTTTCGCCGGAAAATAAAAACCCACCCACGAGAATAAATATGAGAACTCTCCTCACAGGACAATTATTTTTCCAAACACCTTTTATGTCAAACCCTTTGAGGGTTTTGGGGCTTCTGGTAGAATTTCCTGGAGATGAACCTCGTAGTTGTTGGAGCCCAGTGGGGAGATGAAGGAAAGGGAAAGATAATTGACCTGTTATCGCCCTATTTTCAACTGGTGGTCCGTTATCAGGGAGGGGAAAACGCCGGCCACACGGTGGTGGAGGGAGGGAGGAAGCTCGTTCTTCACACGGTTCCCACAGGAGTGGTCAGGGGGGTTACCTCCCTTATAGGGGGCGGCACAGTGGTGCACCCTCCCACCCTTTTCAGGGAGATGGAGGAGCTGCGGCAGGCGGGGATTGAGGTGGCTTCCTACCTCAGGATAAGCAAATCTGCCCATGTGGTTCTGCCGATACACCGCCAAGCGGAGAGAATATCGGAGAGCCGCAGGAAGGAGAAAAAAATAGGAACCACGGGAAAGGGCATAGGTCCGGCCTATGAGGATAAGTTCGGAAGAAGAGGGGTAAGGGTGGGGGACCTCCTCTACAGGAAGGTGATTGAGGAAAAACTCGGCATACTTTTTACGGAAAAATACAGGGAGGAGGCCCCTGAACCCGGACTCCTGGAGGAACTTCTCTCCTGGGGGGAGAAGCTTTCCCCCATGATGGTGGACGGGGCCTACTTCGTAAATTCTTACCTGAGGGAAGGAAAGAACATCCTCTTTGAAGGGGCCCAGGGAACCCTCTTAGATGTGGACTTCGGCACATATCCTTATGTTACTTCCTCCAATTCCTCCGCGGCAGGGGTCAGCTCCGGCGCCGGCCTTTCCCCCAGGTTTATAGACCATGTGCTGGGCATAGGGAAATTTTACTCCACCAGGGTAGGGGAGGGCCCCTTTCCCACGGAAATTAGCGGGGAAATAGGGAGAAGATTGAGGGAGAGAGGCGGGGAATTCGGGGCCACCACAGGAAGACCCCGCCGATGCGGATGGCTGGACCTGGTGGCCTTGAAATATTCCACCGTGGTAAACGGTTTTTCGGGCCTTGCTCTTATGAAGCTGGATGTTCTGGACGGGCTGAAAACCATTAAGGTGGCGGCAAAATACAGGCTTGATGGTAAAGAAATTGATTTCTTTCCCCCGGACCCCTACATTTTGGAGAAGGTGGAAGTTGTTTACGAGACCCTTCCCGGGTGGGATTCTTCTACCAGAGGGGTCAGGGAGCTCTCCCGGCTTCCTCGCCGGGCTCTTGACTATCTGGAATTCATTGAGGATTACCTCTCGGTGCCCATATGGTTCGTATCCACAGGGCCCTCCAGGGATGAGGTTATCATAACCCCTTCCGGCCGACGGTTTCTGGAAGGAATCCCCCGATGAGGCCCAAGAAAAGACTGGGTCAGCATTTTCTCCACGAAAGCCGCTACCTTGAAAGGATAGCGAAGGAATGTCCTCTGGAGGGAAAACCCGTTCTTGAAATAGGGGCAGGGCCGGGCAACCTCACCCGATATCTGGCAAGGAGGGCCTCAAGGGTATATGCAGTTGAAAAGGACCCGGAGGCATCCTCTCTGCTGAGGGAGGCGGGCCTTGAAGGGGTGGAGGTGGTGGAGGGGGATGCCCTGAAGATTTCCTGGGATTTCTTCCAGGACGGGGTTTGTGCCGGAAACCTTCCCTACTACATATCCTCTCCCTTAGTCAGAAAATTCCTTGGGAACTGGAGAAGGTTTTCGGCAGGTTGCTTCCTCCTGCAGTGGGAGCTGGCAGAAAAATTCTCCTCACCCCGGGGAAGGAAAACCTCCCCCCTATCCATCCTCCTTTACAATTTTTACACCCCCCAGCTGAAATTCAAAATCCCCCCAGGGGCCTTTTCCCCTCCCCCCAGGGTGCATTCGGGTTTCTTAGTTCTGGAGAGGAGGGAAAAGCCCCTTTTTGATTTCCCCCTGGAGGAGATGGAAAGGTTCCTGAGGAGGATTTTCTCCAGGAGGAGAAAAACCGTCTATAACAACCTGAAGGCCTACTATCCAGAGGAAAAACTTCAGGGACTGCGGGGAAGGCTCAGGCCTGAGGAGATGGGGCTGGAGGAAATTTTCTATCTTTTTAAGGTCCTGCACCGCAGCTGAGTGGTAAAATTTAAATATGAGGGGAGTTTTCCTCTTTCTTGTTTCCCCCTTTTTTCTTTTCCCCTTTAGTTTTAAAAAGGTAAATTTGCACATGGAATCCTCCAGCGATTGGGTTGTGATAAGGTTTTCAAAGGCAAGGATCGCCCTTTGTGATAACATAAGGCCGGAATATCCTGGTCTGAGATGTCTTCCTCATGCGATTCTCTTGAATCAGCCCCGGGGAAAATCTTCCAGGTTCAACCTTACCCTTTACCTTTACGATGTCCCTGAAGGCGAAAAAATAATCACGGAGAAGGGCTATGAAGGCAGGTTGATTTTGAGATTCGCTGAGGGCGATGGGGAAAGAAGGCTTGAAAACGCTCTTCATCGGGACGCCTTCAACAGAAAGGATTTTGAAGTGAATTTGCCCGGAAGGCAGGAGGAGGCAGCCGGAAGGTTCCCCCTTTCCCCCAGGGTTCTTTCCTTCTATTATCTCTGGTATGGGAATCCCTCCGGGCCTTCGGGAAGATGGTACCACTGGGACCTTTGCGGGCACCGGCCTGAACTGGGGGACCTTGCCTCATCCCATACACCGCTTTTAGGTGCCTACGATTCCAAGGACCCTCAGACCATAGCCCGGCACATAGAATGGGCCAAGGCAGCGGGGTTGGATGGTTTTGTGGTGGCCTGCTTCGGTCCTTCCTCCGCTTCCTGGAAGGCCCTTTACACCTTTGTGCGGGTGGCGGAGACCCTGGGTTTTCCCTACGCCCTTTCCTTCCCCTTTCCAGACTATCCTTATCAGGTTTCTTCCGGGGAGGCGGCGGCTATAGTGGAAAGGGCGTTGAAGGAATTTTACGGTCCGCTCTACATAAGGATAGAAGGCAAGCCGGTGGTTTTCTTTTACGCTGCCCACCAGATGCCAAGGACCTTCTGGAGGGGACTTCTGGGTGAACTCCACCGCAGGGGTGTGGAAGTTTTTTCCATGGGTAATTTCCTGGATCCCTCCTACGGAGAAATTTTCCATGGAGTTTACTTCTACCTCCCGGTTTTTTTCTCAGCCACGGACCTTCAGTCAGAGTTTTTCCGCTGGGCCCGGGCCTTAGGAGTCCTTTTGAAAAAACCTTATTTTTACCCTGTGTTTCCCGGCTTTGATAACAGGAGGGCCTGCAAAGGCAGCCTTTACATTCCGCGAAGAAACGGGAGGACCCTCCAGGATCTCGTGGCTTCCGTAATCTCCCGAAGTCCCCAGTGGCTGCTGGCCTCCACCTTCAACGAGTGGCACGAGGGGACGGAGTTTGAACCGTCGGAGGAGTTCGGATTTTTTTACCTTCATCTTCTGTCTTTAATATCCAGAGAGTTCAGGGGAAATGAGCAGATTCATCGTTGACTGTATGCTGGGAAAACTGGCCCGCTGGCTGAGAATATTGGGATTTGACACCATCTTTGATTGTTCGCTTTCGGACGAGGAACTTCTAAACCTGGCCAGAAGTCAAAATAGATGGCTTATAACCAGGGATAGGGAGCTTGCCGCTAAAGGGGGCTACCTCCTGAAGGCGGAGGGCTGGGAGGAAGGGATAAAGGAGGTTCTTGAGAAATTTCACCTGAGGGAAAGGATAAGGCCCTTTACCAGATGCCCCGTTTGCAATTCTCTTCTTCAGGGAATAGGAAGGGAGGAAGCCAGGCTTTTGGTCCCTCCCATAGCCTTTTCCAGGGCATCTAAGTTTGCGGTTTGTCCGGGATGCGGAAGGGTTTACTGGGATGGGACCCATTTACTTCGCATGAAAGACATAATTGATAAAATAGGAGGTCATCATGAAAAACGAAAGGTTAAGGGAGAAGAACCTCAGGATTATTAAAGCCTTTTTTGAGGATTCTCCCTTTAAGGATTTCGCCGTCAGGCTCTGGGACGGGACCGAATGGAGACCGCCTGGAAATACCCGGGACAGGTTCACCATAGTTTTCACTCATCCCAAGGCCCTGGCAAGGCTTCTCTATTTCCCTGTGGACAGGAGGCTGGGGGAGGCCTACATTTACGGTGAATTTGATGTGGAAGGGGACATGTTCTGGCTTTTTACCTTAGAGGACCAGATAGAAAGGAAGTATAAGGAAATGATAAGGAAACCCTCCTTCTGGCTGAACCTCAACTCCATCCTCAGGGCTAAAGTGGAGGAAAAAAAGCTGGAGGGAAAAAGGGGCCCTGCCAAGCTCCGGGGGAAGGTTCATTCCATAGAAAGGGATCGCCAGGCCATATCCTACCACTACGATGTTTCCAACCAGTTTTTCTCCCTCTGGCTTGACGAACTCATGAACTACTCCTGTGCCTATTTCCGGGATTGGAGCGAGGACATAAATACGGCCCAGAGAAACAAGCTTGAGCTTATATGCAGGAAGCTTCGCCTTAAACCCGGAGAGAGGGTCCTGGATATAGGTTGCGGTTGGGGGGGATTTCTCATTTACGCAGGGAAGAAATACGGAATAAAGGGGGTGGGAATAACCCTCAGTAAAAATCAGTATGAATACGCTAAGGAAAGGATAAAGGAGGAAGGGCTGGAAGGCCAGGTGGAGGTTCGTTACCAGGACTATCGGGAGTTGGAGGAACCGGAGAGCTTTGACAAAATAGTGAGCATAGGCATGTTTGAACATGTGGGAAAGGAAATGCTGGAAGAGTATTTCAGGAGGGCCTTTAAGCTTTTAAAACCAGGGGGAGTTTTCATGAACCACGGCATCACCCGACGCCGTCCCCTTAAAATTCCCAGGAGATGGTCCTTTTCTAACACATACATCTTTCCCGATGGGGAGCTTCACTCCATTTCCCACACCCTCTCCGTGGCGGAAAAGGTGGGCTTTGAGGTGAGGGATGTGGAAAACCTAAGGGAGCACTACGCCATAACCCTCAGGCTCTGGGCTGAACGCTTAGAGAAAAACAGGGAGGAGGCTCTAAAATATGTGGATGAGGTTACCTATAGAACCTGGAAGATATTTCTTATCGGTTCAAGCTACGGCTTTGCCACCGAGAGATTCGGTCTTCATCAGAGCCTCCTGGTGAAGAACCTTCCAGGGGGAAAGAACTCCCTTCCCATTAACAGGGAGGATATATATAAGGATTGGGATAGCTCTCTATGACCTTGGAGGAGCTTAAAAATCGCATAAAGGAAGCGGCGGACATAGTGGAGGTGGCCTCCCGCTACACAACTTTGAAGAAGGCGGGAAGGTATTATCGGGGGTTATGTCCATTTCACCAGGAGAAAACCCCCTCCTTTTATGTTGACCCGGAAAAGAAGCTTTATCATTGCTTTGGTTGCGGGGCCGGGGGGGATGTGATAAAGCTTGTAATGGAGATGGAGGGGGTGAGCTTCATGGAGGCCCTGAGGAGCCTCGCCCGTCAGTACGGAATTCCCTTCCAGTGGGGAAAATCCAGCCCCTCCTCCGGGGACCTTCTTTTCAGGATAACCGAAGATGCCATGAGGCTGTATCAGGCCGAACTCTGGAGGGGGGGCAGGGGACTTTCCTATATAAGGGAAAGGGGAATTCCAGAGGAGGTGGCCCGGGAGCTTCTCCTGGGCTATGCCCCCTCCGGCTGGGATTTTCTGGTTAAAAGGCTGGGGGATAAGTATCCCCTGAGCGAGCTGGAAAGGGCAGGTCTTATCATCAAGAAGGAGGGAGAAGGATATTACGATAGGTTCAGGGACAGGGTGATTTTCCCCATCCTTACAGAATACGGCAGGGTGGTGGGCTTCGGCGCCAGGGCAATATCTCCGCAGGAGCAGGCCAAATACATAAATTCTCCGCAAACCCCTATCTACAAAAAAGGGAAGACTTTATACGGATTGAACTGGTCCAAAGCTTTCATAAGGAAAGAGGGGAAGGCAGTGCTGGTGGAAGGTTACATGGATTTTCTTTCCCTTTACGCTAAGGGAATAAAGAATGTGGTGGCCTCCCTGGGAACGAGCCTTACCCAGGAGCAGGCCTCCTTGCTTTCCAGGTTCAGTGAGGAGGTTTTTCTTAACTACGATTCCGACGAGGCCGGCATGAGGTCCGCTGCCAGGGCCGTTCCTATTCTCTTTTCCGCGGGGCTTAAGGTCAGGGTGGTCAGGCTGGATGGAGCTAAGGACCCGGACGAATTTGTGGAAAAATTCGGCCCTTCGTCCTATATATATAAATTGGAGGAAGCGGAAAAAGGGGTGATTTTTTTGTTCAATTATTACTCGGAAAAGGGAAAGGAAATCGGTGTGAAGATAGCCTTAGAAGCTATAGGAAATATACCCGACCCCATAGCGAGGAGGTACGAGGTAGCCGAACTGGCCTATGTCTCGGGGATAGAGGAGGAGATACTCCTCTCCATGATAGGAGGGGAAGCTGGCCAGGGCCTTTCTTCCTCAGGCCTTTCCCTTACCCCCATGGAGGAGGAAGCCTTAACCCTCATTGCCCGTTCTCCTGAAGCCTTTTTGAAGCTTCTTTCGCAGGAGCAAAGGAGGGTCCTTTCCTCCACCAGGCTTTCGTATCTTTTAGATGCCGCCGAAAGGCTCGCCCGGGGAGAGGAGCCACCTGAAGGGGAAGTGAAGAAGAGGATTTCCAGGGTTCTGTTTGAGGGAAGAGAACCTCACATGGAAGCTGGACAAATTATCCTGAATTTGGTAAAATATTCAGTTGGCCTTGCCCTTAAGGCCCTGCAGAGAAGGATAAAGGAGGCCGAAAGGGTGGGTGATTCTGAAAAATTAATTGAACTTTTAAAGGAGAAACAGAGACTGATTAAAATGAGAGGTTGAAAATGGCCAGAAGGAAAAGGGAAAGCTTTGAGGATATTGAAAAACTCATAGAGATCGGGAGGGAAAGGGGAACCCTTACCTACGAACAGATAAACGAGTATCTCCCGGACGATGTGCCGGATCCCGAGGACATTGAAAGCCTCTATACCCTCTTTGATTCCTACGGGATAAAAATAGTGGATAGGGAAAGCGAGGAGGAAAAATACGACACTTCCTTGGAGGATGAAGGGGAGGTTATCACCGACCCCATTAAACTCTACCTGAAAAACATGGGAAACCTGGGTCTGCTGACCAAGGAAGAGGAGGTTCTCTACGCCCGAAGGATGGAGAGGGGAAGGGATATAATGCTCAAGGCCCTCATCCGAATTCCCTACATAGTGAACAAAATAATAGGCTTCGGCGAAGATTTTGAGCAGGGAAGAAAAAGCCTGAGGGAGCTTATATCCCTCCACGACGAGGACAAGGAGATCAGGGACAAGCTCTTTCTGGAAAGGATAGCCAGGATCAAAAGGCTTAAGGAGAAGGTGGATGAGGCGGTGAAGAAGGGCAAATCCAGAAGAGAAATCGCCCGGATCCTATTAGAGATGCTTCAGGCCATAAGGGAGGTGGGGCTGCACAAGAGCACCATAAGGAATTTCAAGCGGGAGATGGAGGAAAAGGAGAAGGAGTGGGATCGTTACCTGCAGGAAGGCAACCGGGAAGCTGCCGCCAGGATGGAAGAGAAGATGGGGATACCCTACGAAAGGTTCAAGCAGTTAATGGACAGGATAAGATACGGAAGCGAGATCTACGAGGCTGCCCGGAAGGTTCTCATAGAATCCAACCTCCGTCTGGTGGTCTCCATAGCAAAGAAATACACCAACAGGGGACTTCCCTTCATGGACCTCATCCAGGAGGGAAACATTGGTCTAATGAAGGCGGTGGAAAAATTTGAATACAGGAAGGGGTATAAATTTTCCACCTACGCCACATGGTGGATCCGCCAGGCCATAACCAGGGCCATAGCTGACCAGGCCAGGACCATTAGAATTCCCGTCCACATGGTGGAGACCATCAATCGCCTTTCCAGGGTCTCCCGGGAGCTTTTCCAGGAGCTGGGAAGGGAACCCACCTGCGAGGAGTTGGCGGAGCGAATGAAGATGCCTGTGGAGAAGGTCAGGAAAATAATGAGAATAGCCCAGGAACCCATATCCCTGGAGACTCCCATCGGGGACGAGGAGGATACCCAGCTGAGGGACTTCATCATGGACCGGGAGGCTCCCTCCCCCTCCGATACGGTTATGCACTCTGCCCTCAAGGAGCAGCTTAAAAAGGTTCTGGAAACCCTGACCCCCAGGGAAGCCCTGGTGCTGAAGCTCCGGTTCGGCCTTGAGGACGGAAATGAGCATACTCTGGAGGAGGTGGGTCAGATATTCAATGTTACCAGAGAAAGAATTCGTCAGATAGAGGCCAAAGCCCTGAGAAAGCTCCGCAGCCCTTCCAGGGCCAAGAAGCTCAAGGCCATACTGAAGGGATACAAGCTCTAAAGCCCCAATTTCTCCCTTAGCCTCTCCAGCATATCGTCCACCATGGAGGGAAGGTCGTAGTCCGGGGACCATCCCCATTCCTCCTTAGCGGCGGAATCGTCCACAGACTCTGGCCAGGAATCGGCTATTTGTTGGCGGTAGTCTGGCTCGTAGGAGATTTCAAAATCGGGTATCCTCTTTTTTATTTCCATCGCCAGCTCCTCCACGGAAAAGCTCATACCGGATATGTTGAAGTCCGTGTGGTGTTTCAGGTTGGAAAGGGGAGCCTCCATGAGCATAAGGGTGGCTTTGAGGCAGTCGGGCATATACATCATGGGGAGTCGGGTTTCGGGTTTGAGGAAGGCTGTGTACCTCCTGTGCTTCAGGGCCTCGTAGAAAATTTCCACCGCGTAATCTGTGGTTCCTCCCCCGGGCAGGGTCTTGCTGCTTATGATTCCTGGGTAGCGAACCCCCCTAACATCAAGGCCGTATTTCCAGAAGTAATATTCTCCCAGCCTTTCGCCTATAACCTTGGAGATCCCGTAAATGGTTCTGGGCTTCAGGACCGTATCCTGGGGCGTTTTTACCCTGGGCGTTTCGGGTCCGAAGGCAGCTATGGAGCTGGGAATGAATAGCCTTTCCAGCTTCCTTTCCCTGGCAACCTCCAGAACATTGTAGAGCCCGCCCACATTTACATTCCAGGCCAGCTGGGGGTTCTTTTCGCCGGTGGCGGAAAGTATGGCGGCCATGTGATATACGGTTCCTATATTGTACCTATCCACCACCTCAGCCAGCCGCTTCCCGTCCCTCACATCCAGTACTTCGTAAGGGGCGTCGCCTTCCTCCTCGGGCTTTATGTCCGAGGAGATTACATTTTCCCTGCCGTATTTTTCTCTCAAGAGAGGAACCAGTTCACTTCCGATCTGCCCCTTGGCTCCGGTTACCAGGATTTTTCTTCTTTTCATTATTCCTCCTATCTGGTAAAATCAAGACCATGACTAATTTACCCTTTCGCATTCAGCCCTGTCAAGGAGGTCAGGGGTTGTCTTTTCCCTGGAAAATTTCTATAATAGTGGAGTAGGAGGAGAAAATGTTTACAGAATGGATGATTTCTTCAACCCCCAAAAAGGAGAAGGGGAAAACGGGGCTTACGGGGATTATTTCTATAATATTCCACGCCCTGATCATAGCGGCTATGATCATTATTCCCATCCTAAGTTCTTCCAAACTCCCCAAGTATGAAGTAAATGCGGCCTTTTTGGCGCCGCCTCCACCGCCTCCGCCGCCTCCACCCCCCAAGGGAGGAAAGAAAATAAACAAGAAGCTGGAGGAAAAGCTCAAGCAGCTTAAGAAGAAAAAGGCAGAGGCCAAGAAAACCCAGCAGCTGGTAGCTCCTCTTGATATACCCAAGGAGGAGCCTCAGGACACCGATGCCGGGCTTATAGAAGGCCTGGAGAACATCGGCGAAGGAGTTGAAGGTGGAGTTGAAGGTGGAATAGAAGGGGGAGTGGACGAGGGGTCCCTTTCAGGTCTTCTTTCTCAGGTAGGAGGGGACAATCTGGACAATGTGCAGACCATAGTTCAGCCTCCGAAGATTATTAAAAAAGTGGCCCCGATCTATCCACCTCTGGCCGCCAAGATAAGGGCCCAGGGCGATGTGGTGCTACAGTGCGTAACCGACATATATGGAAATGTGGTCAGTGTTAGGGTTCTGAGCTCTCCACATCCCCTTCTAACCAAGGCTGCCATAGATGCAGTGAGGCAGTGGAAGTTTGAACCTATGATAATCAACGGGATTCCGAGGCCGGTAAGGTTCGTCCTTACGGTAAAATTCCGTCTAAGATAAAAACAAAAGGGAGGTATAAAGAATGCAATTCACATTGACAGAACTGTGGGCATCCATGGGCTTGATCGCCAAGGGAGTCTTTATAACCTTAGTGATTCTCTCCATCTGGACCTTAGCCGTGGGAATTGAAAGGTTCCTTTATTATTCCTCTGTTAAGAAGCAGAGCAAGAAGCTGGCTCCCAAACTTACCAATCTCTTAAAGGAAGGAAAGCTGGATGAAGCCATAGCTCTGGCCACCAACAGGAACTTCCGCAAGAGTCACCTTGGCAAGGTTGTGGCCGCTGCTCTGCAGGAATATCAGCACCAGGCGGAGCTGGGAGTTCCTTTAGAAAAAAGGCTTGAATCAACCCAGAGGGCCATTGAAAGGGCCACGGTGAAGGTGAACAAGGAACTGAAGAGGGGCCTGAATGCCCTGGCTACCATAGGTTCCACCGCTCCCTTTATCGGACTTTTCGGAACCGTCTTCGGAATAATCAACGCCTTCCACAGCATGGCGGTAACTGGAGCCGGCGGAATAGGAACCGTGGCAGCAGGAATAGCCGAGGCTCTCATTACCACCGGAACGGGAATCTTCGTGGCTATTCCCGCCGTCTGGTTCTACAATTTTTACTTGGCCCAGGTGGAAATCCTCACTGCGGAGATGTCCAACGCAGGTTCTGAAATAATTGATTTCTTTTCAAAGGAAATAGAAGGATAACGAGGTAAAAAATGGGCGCCGAAATTGGCACTGGGGTAAAATCAGAACCTAATGTCGTTCCATTCTGCGATGTTCTCTTAGTTCTTCTCATCATCTTCATGATCATCACCCCCATGGTGGCCTCCGGAGTGGTTGTTCGTCTTCCCGAAGCCATAAACACCGCCAACCAGCCCGAGCCTTCCAACATGGTTTATGTAGGAATCTCCATAGACGAAGTGACGAAAAAACCCAGATTTTACCTTTCCAACAGAGGAAGGATTGAGGAGATAAAGATCCTGGACGACCTGGGCCCCAAGCTCACCGAGGCTCTGGAGAGCCTGGATAAGAAGGTGGTTTACCTTAAGGCGGACAAGGATGTCACCTTTGATGTTATATCCGATGTGCTGGTGAGGATAAGGGGCGAAGGAATAGAAGTTCTGGGCATTCTCACGGAAAAGGCCACAGAATAGATTAGCGAAGAACTTTAACGGCCCTCTTTCTCACCTGAAGGTGTAGAGAGGTGAGGAGAGGGCCTTTTTCTCCATCATAATGGGATGGTTGGGGAGGAGAAACCCTCAAATTAAGGCTGGAGACCCTTAATCTGGAATATATCCTCAGCTTTTCTATTCCCCCCACAAACAACCTTGGCCAATTCCCCAGGGTATAACCTATATTAGGTTTACGCAGGAATATCACATCTACTTTTCCGTCGGAAGGATTTGCTCCAGGGGCTATCCTGGCCTCGCCTCCATATTGGGGAAAGTTGGCGAAGGCGATGAGAAAGGCTTTTCCCCTGATCCCCTGGGTTTCGTAATTGAATTCCCCGAACTTGAAATATCCCTTGAGGGCTGCGTACACATAGGGAGGGATGCCCCTTTTCCCCATGCTTTCAAACTCGTGGGCCACATAACCATCAAAGCCCACCCCCGCCACATTCATAAAGTAAATCTTTCCATTAATTATTCCCACATCCACCCTGAGCTTCTTGGGTCTCAGAAGCCTTCTGGCCGCCTGAGCGGGGTTTAGGGGAATCCTTAGATTCCGGGCCAGGCCGTTGCCGGAACCGAAGGGGATGATGCCCAGGAAAGCCCCGGATTCCATAAGGTAGGGGATGGTGCTATTAATTGTGCCGTCCCCCCCGGCCACTATAACTGTGGAGGGCCTCCTTAGCCGGAGCCGCTCCAGGGTTTTTTCCTTATCTTCGGCGGTGAGGACCTCAAGCTCATACCCGATGGAAAGGATTTTAAAAATCTCATCCCGGATCCGCCGGTTGGTGCCGGCCAGAGGATTTATAACGAAAAGCGCCTTTTCCTTTACCACAGGTTAAATTATAGAACATTACCTTTAGAAGGAAAACCGAAGACCCTTGACAAGTTAGATAAAACTAACTAAAATAGACATCTATAACAATTTCAGGGGTGTGTGCTATGAAGAGGTTGCTCTCAGCGATTCTTCTTTCAGGCCTTATTTTCGGCCACACGCTATGGATTAATTCCACGGCCTTTTACGGAAAAATAAACGAAAGGACTGTGATATTTCTGGGATGGGGACACAGGTTCCCGGTGGCAGACTTCATAAATCCTGAGGATGTCAAAGATTACGGAGTTATATTGCCCGATGGCAGGAGGGTGAAGTTCAACCCCGGGGGAGGCTTTTTAGAGACGCCATTTCAGTTTAAACAGGAGGGCTATTACATAGTATATGCCAGCACTAAGTCAGGTTATTACACCATGGCCTTGAAGGGAGGCGAAATCCATCATTACTCAAAGCCCATGGACGAGGTGGAGGGGAGAATTTTGGTGAGCAGCTTCTATCAGCAATTTGCCAAGGCAATTCTTAAATCGGGGAACCCTTCCCGGGGATTCGACAGGGCCGTGGGATTTAAAATGGAATTGATCCCCCTGGAAGACCCCTCCGGGCTGAAATCCGGTGACTTCATTAGGCTGAGGGTTCTTTTTCGGGGAAGACCCCTTCCCTTTGTCCCTGTTTATGCTACTTACGAGGGATTTTCCACCAGGGACGATTACGCCTTCGCCACGGAAACTGATGAAAAGGGTATAGCTGAGATAAGAATCCTTCATTGGGGGAGGTGGATGGTAAAGGCTCAGCTCAAGAAAAATCCCCAGGGCAGAATGGCCAAAAAGTGCAGGGTCCTTTCCTTCACCTCCACCCTGAGTTTTGAGGTAAAATAGGGATTCAAAATATGAATGCCAGAAGAGACAAACTCTCACAGAGTCTTGAGGATTATCTGGAAGCGGTCTATTTAATAGAAAAGGAGAAAAGGGTGGTCAGGGTCAAGGATATATCTTCGTTTTTAAAGGTTAAAAAACCCTCGGTGGTATCCGCCCTTAAGGCCCTGGAGGCAAGGGGTCTTGTAAACCACGAAAAATACGGATATGTGGAGCTTACCCCTGCAGGTAAAAGGGAGGCCAGAAGGATTTATCGGGTGCACAGGACCCTGAAGGAGTTTCTGGTAAAGGTGCTGGGGGTGGAGGAAGCTGTGGCCGAGGAGGATGCCTGTGCCATAGAGCATTATCTTCATCAGGATACCTTTGATAGGCTGGTAAAATTTCTGGAGTTCATAGAAACCTGTCCGGAGGATGTTCCCTTCTGGCTTCGCAGCTTCCATTACTACGCTGAACGGGGTATCCGCCCCCCGGAATGTGGCAGGGGAAAGCGTAATTCTGTACAGGAGGATTAGATATGTGGAGGAAAGCCTTCAGTTTTTCAGTTCTGTTTTCCCTTTTGATTTCAGGTTCCTTAGGACTTTTCTGGATAGGTCCCAACAGGGCAAGGCTGGTGGCCAAAGTAATAGACGAGGAGAGGGAGCCTGTGGCTGAGGCTACGGTGATAGTGCCGGAGCTTTCGGTGGTTGCCAGAACCGATGAAAGGGGTGAATTTACGCTGAGCTTACCCGCAGGTTCCACGGTTCACCTTAGAATCCTCAAGGAAGGTTATGTGGACTATCAAAGCCCTGCCCTGAAAATAGAAAAAGGCGCTAAGGTTCCCGTGGTTTTCGTCCTTTTGAAGGAACTTTCCGAGGAGATTACCGTTACCGCCACCGCCACCAAAATGAGGCTGGAGAATGTTCCGGTCAAAACCTACCTTATTTCCCATCGGGAGATGGAGGAGATCAAGCCCATAAACCTGGCGGAGGCCCTTTCCTTTACCACCGGCCTCAGGGTGGAGACCGATTGCTATAACTGCAATTACACCCAGGTAAGGTTGAACGGTCTGGAAGGTAAGTATACCCAGATCCTGGTGGACGGGATGCCGGTAATTTCCTCCCTAGCTAGCGTATACGGTCTGGAACAGATACCTTCGGAGATGATAGATAAAATTGAGGTGGTTAAGGGAGGAGCATCCTCCATTTACGGGAGCAACGCCATAGCCGGGGTGGTGAACATAATCACCAGGGAACCTCAGGAGAACAGGACCGTGCTCAGGCTTCAGCAGGAGGCCATACTGGGAAGGGAGCTTTTTAATCTCGGCCTTACCTCCAGCTATGTGTCCAAGGACGGGAAGACCAGGGCTTTCATTTTCGGTTCCTACTACAATCGCCAGCCCGTGGATGTAAACGGGGACGGTTTCTCCGATCTGGGAATCATAAGGGATACCGCCTTCGGGGCCAATCTCTACCGGAGTTTCCCCTCCCTCAACGGGAAGCTCAAATTCTCCTTTGCCAGGATCCAGGAATACAGGAGGGGAGGTGACCAGCTGGATAAGCCTCCCCATGAAGCGCTGCTCTGCGAAATGGCGAGGACCAACAGGATTGATTTTGGGCTCACCTGGGAGCAGAGCTTCGGTGCGGACCTGCTGAAAATATCCCTTACGCACACCTTCCTGAACCGCAACAGCTATTATGGCGGTGGAATGGACCCCAATGCCTACGGCGAAACTAAGGACCCACTGACCATAGCCCTGGTCCAGTACAGTTTTCCGGCGGGGGATAATCTTTTCACTGTGGGCGTCAACTATAATTACGAGCACCTCATGGATGAGGCTCCGGCTTACGGCAGAACCATTGATGACCAATATACTAACTACGGAATTTACCTTCAGGACGAGCTTTCCTTGGCCGAGGGAGTTGACCTGCTTTTGGGCTCCCGCTTTGACCGCCACAGCAAGGTGAGGAAAATAATAGCCTCCCCCAGGGCAAGCCTTCTTGTGAAGTTGTTTAAAGGATTCTCCCTCAGGGCTACCGCCTCGGCGGGATTCAGGGCCCCTCAGGTCTTTGACGAGGACCTTCACATAACCATGGTGGGGGGAGAGGGGTTCATAATAAAAAACGACACTGAACTGCGGGAGGAGAGGTCCGCGAGCCTGTACCTGGGAGGGGACTACCTGTGGGTGGGGAGGGAGAAATCCTTTCTCCTCAGTGGAGGGGTCTTCTATACGAGGCTAAAAAACCAATTTCAGCTTAAGGAGGTTGAAGGGGATGAAAACTCCAGGGTCTTCTTCAGAACCAACGGCAGAGGAGCAAGGGTATGGGGAGCAGAGCTGGACCTGGGCTTCAAGATAGCAGCCCGCATGGAACTTGATGCAGGCTGGACGGTGGAGAGAACAAGGCTGGATGAGCCGGAGCCGGAATTCGGCTCCTTAGAAATGTTTAAAACCCCTGACAAATACGGCTATTTAAAACTCACCGCCTTTCTTCCCCGCGTTTCAGACTCCTCCTCTCCCTAAATTACACGGGAAGCATGAAACTTCCACATTATTCGGGCTACATTCCGGAGGACCGGCTGGAGACCACCAGACCCTACACTGTCTTTAATGTCAGCCTTTCAAAAAAGTTGAAAATAGGGGAGGAAACCCTGGAGGTCTATGGGGAGATTTACAACCTTTTCAATTCCTTTCAGCGCGACATTGATCGGGGTCCCCTCCGGGATGCCGGTTATATTTACGGACCTTCCAAGCCCAGAACCCTGATCCTCGGAATAACTTATATCCTTTAGCGTAGGAGTTTTTCCAGCAAAAAACTCAGGGCCAGGAAAAGAGGAAAGGCCGCCAAGAGGGGAAGGGCGAGGTTTTTAGCTCTGGAAGGGAAGATTACCTTCTTCGTTCTTATCTTCTCACGGCTAAGGAGGGAAATGAAGAAAACAACCAGGAGGGGAATAGCGAACCCTGTGAGGTTCCACCACATCCAGGAGACTTTATCCGGGAGGAAGGCCCAAAGAAAAAGATTGAGGATAACGCCGGCTCCCAGACCGGCCAGGGCCCAGCCTTCCTTCACTCCCTGCAGGAGAACCGCCATGGCGAAGGCAGCCAGGACCGGTCCGTAAAAGGCAGAGCCTATTTTGTTCACCAGTTCAATCACCGTCTGGGAGGCCTTCATAAAAAGAAAGGCCGAGGCTAAGGCAAAACCTCCCCACAGGACCGTAAGCCCCCTGAGCACCGGCATTTCCCTTAGCTTCTTTCCCCATTTGCCCTCCCTTACGAATTCGCTCCAGGTTATGGCGCTTAGAGAATTGAGGGCGCTGTCCGCAGAGGACATGGTGGCGGCGAAAATCCCGGATACCATCAGTCCCTTAAGCCCCGCAGGAAAGAAGCGGATGATGAAGGTGGGTACCAGGAAATTGGATGGTTTTCCCAGCAGCATCCTTTGAAATTCAGGGTGGGAATTTATGAAGGGTATCAGCAGAAGACCAAAGAACAGGTAGAGCATGGTGATGGGAAAGCGGAGAAGCCCGTTGATAAGAAGGGCCTTCCGGGATACCTCCGCCGATGGGGTGGTAAGGAGCCTCTGGGCCTGGGATTGATCGCATCCGTAATAGGAAATGTAAAGGAAAAATCCCCCTAAGAGCATGGGCCAGAACCCGAAGGTTTCTCCCGGGGCAAATCCCCACTGGTCTAATTTTAGCGCCCGAACCCTGGAGGGGTCCGGAAAGCTCAAGGGCACGCCGTTCTGTGTTAAGTAGACTGCTACGAAACCCAAGGAAAAGAGCACCCCTGCTACGAAGATGAACAGCTGAATTATGTCCGAATATATATCCGCCTTTATGCCTCCCATGGTTGTATAAAGAACGGTTACTGTCCCGGCTATTATTATGGTGTGAGCTACCGGAAGCCCTAAGCAAACGGAGGCCACCACCGATGTGGCGAAAAGGGCCACCCCTGTGCCCATGGCCCTGCTAAGGAGGAATATCACGCTTACGGTCCTTCTGGCTTTTTTCCCGAGGTTTTCCTCCAGCACAGCGTAAATGCTAACCTCCCCCTTTTTCCCGTAGGCAGGCACCAGAAAGAACATAATGGCCACCATGGCCAGCGGCACCGCCAGCTCGTACTGAAGCCAGAAAAGCCCGCCCCCTTTCCTTAAGGCCACGAAGGCAGGGGCACCTATCAGGCTTATGGCGCTTATCTGGGTGGATATCATGGAAAGGGCCACAGGCCAGGGTCCCATTTTCCTTCCTGCCAGAAAATAATCCAGGCGTCCCCTCTGGGTTTTCCCCACCAGGTATCCCAGGACCACGATGCCGAAGATGTAGAGGAAAACTATGGTCCAGTCTATCGGTCCCATGGGAATTTTTATACCAGAACTTCTCCCTTGTTTCCAGGGCATGGGTTTTCGGATATAATGGGTTTATGCTGAAGGTCCTTCGGGGTTGTCCCAATTGCTATGGCGAAGCCGAGGACGGAAGGCTCAGGAAGGGACTTCCCTGTGAGCGCTGCCTTCCTCAGGAGAGGGAGCCCTGCCAGGGTTTGACCCGGGCCGGTACCCTGGACAGACTTTCTCCCTTCTGCCATGCCATCAAAAGGGAAGGGGAGTTCAGCCTTTTTTTTAAAAGGGCCCTGGGTTTTGAGCCCTGGAGCCTTCAGAGACAATGGGCCCGGAGGGTTTTCCTCGGTGAAAGCGTGGCCATGGTGGCCCCGGCCGGGGTAGGAAAGACCACCTTCGGAATGATCATGGCCCTTTTCTTAGAGGGCAAGGCCCTGCTAATTTTCCCGACCCGGGTTTTGGCTTCCCAGGTCCGGGAAAGGATAATGTCCTTTGTTCAAAGGGTTAAATCACCCAGGAAGGTTCTCCTCTACACCCCGTCCCGGGCCTCAAAAAAATCTCTGGAGGAAGGGGAGTTTGACCTGCTCATTGGAACCAACGCCTTCCTTCAAAGGAATTTCAAGGTTTTAAAGAGATTCAAGTTCTCCTTTATCTTCATAGATGACATAGATTCCTTTCTAAAGGGGGCAAGGAGCGCCATCAGACTTTTTGAGCTCCTGGGGTTTGGACCGGAGGATATAGAGAAAGCCCTGGTGGGGAAAAGGTCGGATAAAAGCTCATCGGCGGTGGCGGTAATATCCTCCGCCACCCTTAAGCCCAGGGGAAGAACCGCACTTTTGTTCAGAAACCTTCTGGGAATGGAGGTTCAAAGGGCCTCCTCCTCGCTGAGGAATATTCTGGACATAGCCTGCAGGGTAAAGGACAGCGGAGAGGCCGTGGAAAAGGCCGCCGAGCTCATAAGAGAAATGGGTTCAGGGGGCCTGATTTTCGTTTCCGTTCTGCAGGGCCTCCAGGGAGCCGGGCAGGTCAGGGATTTTTTAAGGGAAAGGGGTATAAATTGCGTTCTTCACAGTGAAATTCCCCCGGAGGAGCTCAGGAAAAGCCTGGAGGAAGGAAAGGTTCAGGCCGCGGTGGGTATATCCCATTCCGCAAACCCTCTGGTTCGGGGCCTTGACCTTCCCCATGCCATCAGGTATGTGATTCATCTGGATGTGCCCAGGAGGGTTTTCCCTTTGAAGTTCTCCCGGTCGCCTTCCAGCCTCGTGGGTCTTATACATGCTCTGATGGGAATTCTGGAGGTGGGGGAAAGAACAAAGGCCCTTGCCTATTTGAACTATCTCAGAAGATACTCAGGTATGAAGGAACAGGACCTGGAAAAGTATCCTAAGTTGAAGAAAAAGGTCCAGGAAATTTCCCTATGGCTTGAAGGAATTCTCTTCAGGGAGGATTTCAAGGAAAGGGTAAATTCTTCCCCGGACATAGCCCTTAAGGTCGTTAACGGGCAGGGGAGCGTCGTGGTGGCCGATGCTGCTTCCTACATCCAATCCACCGGGAGGGCCTCACGGCTGGTTGCAGGGGCCCTCACCCGGGGAATTTCGGTCCTTTTCTGGGACGATGAAAAGTCCTTCAACTCCCTCAAGAAAAGGCTATCCTATTATTTCCCTCATCAGGAAGTGGAGTTTAAAACCCTGGAGGAGGTGAACCTGGGGGAGGAGCTTCTCCGTGTGGATAGAGACAGGGAGAGGGCCAGGGCCATCCTTTCCGGAAGAGCCCCGGCTCAGGTCAGGGACCTTTTCCGCACCACCCTGGTTGTGGTGGAATCCCCTAACAAGGCCAGGACCATAGCCGGCTTTTTCGGGAGGCCTCAGGCCAGGGCAGTGGAAGGGGCGGTGGCCTACGACATTCCCATGGGCGAAAGGCTCCTTACCATAACCGCTTCCTTAGGGCATGTTCTGGACCTGGTGGTGGAAAGGGGTTTCTTCGGGGTGGAGGAAACGGAAGAAGGATTTGTCCCGCTCTACGATACCATAAAGATCTGCAGGGAAGACAGAATTCAGCACACGGAGGTTTCCTATCTTAAGGAAAGGTGTAAAGGGGAAATACTTGACAAAATTTCGGTTATAGACGGTCTGAGAAAACTGGCCTTTCAGGCTGATGAGGTTTTTATAGCCACCGATCCTGACTCCGAGGGGGAGAAGATAGCCTACGACCTCTTCCTGCACCTGAGGGCGTACAATCCCAGAATCTTTCGGGCCGAATTCCACGAAGTAAGACCCGGTGCCTTTAAGGCGGCCCTGGAAAACCCAAGGGATTTTTCAGTTTCCATGGTTAAGGCCCAGATGGTGCGAAGGATAACGGACCGATGGGTGGGTTTTGTTCTGTCCAGGGTCCTCTGGAGAGAATTCTCCAGGAGCTGGTTTTCTGCCGGTAGGGTGCAAACTCCGGTGCTGGGGTGGATAATTCAGAGGGAGGCCGAGGCCAGGAAAAAGAAAGCCCGGGTAGAGATTGATTTTGAAGGTTATACCTTAGGCTTTGAAGAGGAGGATGTAGGCCTGGCTCGTAGGTTGCAAAGGGAATGGAAGGATATAGAATTTCACCTGGAGGGACAGGGACAGAGGGAAATTCAACCACCTCCTCCTTATTCCACCGATACCGTTCTGGAAGATGCCGGGGTAAAATTAAAATTTTCTGCCGCTAAGACCATGGCCCTTCTCCAGGAGCTTTTTGAAAAGGGTTTTATAACCTATCATCGGACGGATTCTACCAGGGTTTCGGACGCCGGCAAGTTTTCCGTGGCCAGGCCCTACATAGTGGAGGCCTTCGGCGAGGGCTACTTTCACCCCCGCAGCTGGGGACAGGGGGGTGCCCACGAGTGCATAAGACCCACCAGGCCACTTAAACCCGAGGAATTTTCCACAATGCTATGGTCAGGGGCAGTGTATTTCTCCGACGCATCCAGGGCCTCAAAGCTTTACTCGCTGATCTTCCGAAGGTTCATGGCTTCCCAGATGAGACCCGTCCGCGTAAGGACCGCCCGTCTCTGTCTTTCCGCCCCCTTTTTCTCCCGATGCCAGGAGGTTAACCTTGAGATTTTGCAGGACGGCTTTAACCTTCTTCTTCCCTCCGTAAGGATATTTCCTTCCTCCTGCAGGCTAAAGGGTGTGGAAGTAAAGCTGATCCCGGCAAAGCCTCTCTTTACCCAGGGTTCCCTGGTGGCTGAGATGAAGGCCAAGGGACTCGGCAGACCATCCACCTATGCCCATATAATACAGACCCTGCTGGAGAGGGGCTATGTGAAGGAAGTCAGGGGAAGGCTTATCCCTACCACCATGGGGAAGAAAGTTTACTCCTTCTTCAGGGAAAATTACCCCGATTATGTGAGCGAGGAACTCACCAGAAGCCTTGAGGAGACCATGGATAGGGTGGAGAGGGGAGAGGTTGATTGGCAGGAAGTTTTGAAGCAGGTCTACCGGGTGAGGGGGCTTCTTCTGTGAAGCTGGCCCCTTCTCCGTCTTTCCCCTTAAGCCCTTAGTAACAGGGATGCTTACATTTTAATTCAAAAAGAATTGTGGTGTGAAAGAATTAATTTTTGTAATAAAGTTTTCAAAAATTTCGTGGATTTTTCCCCTGACATGTTCTAAAATTCACAACAGAAGGAGGTATGAGATGAAGACGGTCTTTGTTCATCCGGAGCGATGTATCGGGTGCCGTCATTGCGAAATAGCCTGTGCTGTGGAGCATTCAGAGAGTAAGGACCTTTTTGGAGCCCTTTTTGAGGAACCAAGGCCAGCGCCGAGAATCCATGTGGAGCTGGGGGTGGACTTCATGACCTTTCCCAACAAGTGCCGCCACTGCGAACCCGCTCCCTGCATGGAAGTGTGTCCCACCGGGGCCCTTTACAGGGATGAGGAAACCGGTTCTGTTCTTGTCAATTACGACAAATGTATAGCCTGCGCCATGTGCGCCATGGTCTGTCCCTTTGACATTATCAGTTTTAAAAAGGTCTGGCACATCAACTTCCTTAAAACCGTTAACTACAAATGCGACCACTGCGTTGACCGACAGAGGCAGGGTAAAGAGCCCGCTTGCGTGGAGGCCTGCAAGACCGGAGCTCTGGTCTTCGGTGAGGTCAACGACATTATCCGCTCATCCCGCAGAGACTTTACCCTGAGGACCACGAAGGCCCTTCAGGGGGAGGAGGCACCCGAGCTTCCCGAAGGCATCGCCGCCTTTCGGGAGATTATGAAGAAGGTGGCCCGGCTGGGCCCCTTAGGCTAAGGAGGGAAAAATGGATGTGAAGATTATTAAGGAAATCGTGGACATGAGAACGGTTGACGAGGCGGCCAAGGAGATCCTGGAAAAGGCCATTGCCGAGGGGGTGGAGACCGCCTGGGACCGCCTGGAGGCCCAGCAGCCCCAGTGTGGATTCGGACAGCTGGGGGTCTGCTGCAATCGCTGCGCCATGGGACCCTGCAGAATTTCCCCCTTTGACGACGAGGGACCGAAGAGAGGGGTTTGTGGAGCCACCGCCGATACCATAGTGGCCAGAAACCTTCTGGATGACCTCTTGGTGGGTGCGGCGGCCCATTCCGACCACGGCAGGGAGATCGTGGAGGTTCTTTTAAAGACCGCCGAGGGAAAATCCCAGGGTTATGAGATCCTGGATGTGGAGAAATTAAAGAGCCTGGCCGGGGAATACGGAATAGCCACCGATGGAAGGTCCAAGGAAGACATAGCCAAGGACCTTGCCTTGGCCATGCTGGAGGAGTTCGGAACCATCAAGAACAGAATCCAGTTTGCAGAGACCCGTCCCCCGGAAAAGACCAGAGAAATGTGGAGGAAGGCCGGTATAGTTCCCAGGTCCGTGGACAGGGAGATAGTGGAAGCCGCCCACAGGGTTCACATGGGGGTGGATGCGGATTATGTAAACATCCTCCTTCACGCCCTGAGGACCTCCCTTTCCGACGGCTGGGGAGGCTCCATGATGGCCACCGAAATCTCCGATGTTCTTTTCGGCACCCCCAAACCAGTGGAGGCTTATGTTAATTTAGGGGTTTTAAAGAAGGACATGGTGAACATAATCCTTCACGGCCACAACCCGGTGCTTTCCATGATGATAGTTAAGGCAGCCTCCGACCCGTCCCTCATTGAATACGCAAGGAGCAAGGGAGCTGCAGGGATAAACCTGGCCGGAATGTGCTGCACGGGAAACGAGATCCTCATGCGCCAGGGAGTGCCCATAGCCGGAAACATGCTCAATCAGGAACTGGCCATAGCCACCGGCGCCGTGGAAGCCATGATAATTGATTATCAATGCATTTTCCCCTCCATAACCTTCACCGCCAGCTGCTACCACACCAAGATAATTTCCACCTCGGAGAAGGCCAAGATCCCCGGAGCCATACACATGGAATTCCACCCGGAGACCGCCCTGGATACCGCTAAGGAGATAATAAAGCTGGCCATAGACAACTTCCCCAACAGGAACCCTGAGCGGGTGAAGATACCCAGCAAACCCATAAAGATGATGGCGGGCTTCTCCTACGAGGTTATCAAACAGGCCTTAGGAGGTAGTTTCAAGCCCCTGATTGACGCCATAGCCTCAGGTAAGATAAAGGGAGCCGTGGGAGTGGTGGGCTGCAACAATCCCAAGGTCAAACAGGACTACAACCATGTAACCTTAGCCAAGGAACTTATAAAGAGGAACATACTGGTGGTGGAGACCGGATGCGCCGCCATAGCCAGCGGTAAGGCAGGGCTTCTCCTTCCTGAGGCCGCCGACCTGGCAGGAGATGGGCTTGCCAGCGTAGTCCGCTCCTTAGGGATTCCGCCGGTCCTTCACATGGGTTCCTGTGTGGACTGTTCCAGAATACTGGTGCTTCTGGCGGACATAGCCAAGGAAATGGGGGTTGCCATAAGCGACCTTCCCGCCGCCGGAGCTGCTCCTGAATGGTATTCCCAGAAGGCCATATCCATAGGAGCCTATTTCGTGGCCTCCGGAGTGTTCACGGTTCTGGGCCTTCCCCCCAAGATACTTGGGAGTCCCAATGTGACCAAACTTCTCACCGAGGGAGTGGAAGGAGTGGTGGGAGGAAAATTTGCCGTGGAGCCAGATCCGGTGAAGGCCGCTGACCTCATAGAGGCCCACATTGAGAAGAAGAGAAAGGCCCTGGGAATCTGATGGGAAAGGCCAGCCCCAGAAGAAAGGCCCTTTTTGAAGCCGCCGAGGAGATAAAAAGCAGAGCCAGAGAAGGTGAAGAGCAGGGATTCAGGGTGGTTATAACGGGCAAGGGCGGTGCGGGAAAGACCACCCTCACCGCCCTCTTAGCCAAGCTCCTTAAGCGGGAAGGGTTGAATGTACTGGCGGTGGACGAAGACCCACAGATAAACCTTCCCTATGCCTTAGGAATACCCCCCGAAAGGGAAATAATCCCGATTTCCAGGAACATAGATTATGTGGAGGAAAAAACCGGGGCAAGGCCCGGGGAAGCCTGGGGGGTAATGCTTACCCTTAATCCCGATGTAAGCGATGTGGTGGATAGGTTCGGCCTCCGCACCGACGACGGAATAAACCTCCTGGTTATGGGAAGCGTGGTTCAGGCAGCCACCGGTTGTCTCTGTCCTGAAAACGCCCTTCTGGATGCCATAGTTCGCTACATCAGCCTCAGGGAGGGGGAGGTCATACTCATGGACACCCAGGCCGGTGTGGAGCACTTCGGGAGGGCTTTAGCTGAAGGATTTTCCCAGGCGGTGATAATAACAGAGCCCACCTTCAACGCCCTGCAGGTGGCCCTGCATTCTGCCGCCCTGGCCTCCCAGCTTGGTATTGCTCACATTTATCTGGCGGTCAACAAGGTAAGGGGAGGGGAGGACATCGGAAAAATAGAACGCTTAGGAGGCGAAAGGCTGAAGGCCTTTGAAAGGATTTTCTACCTTCCCTACGACGAGGAGGTCCTGAGGACCGAGCCCGATGTTAGCCCCCTTCTGGAAAAATCCACCCCCTATGTAAAGGAGGCCCTGAAGATTAAGGAAGCCCTCCTTGAAAACCTCTGAAGGAGAAGAGAATGAGAATTTTGATAGCCGGGGCAGGACCGGCGGGGGTTACCGTAGCGGAAACCCTGAGGGAGATGGGTTTTGAAGGGGATATACTGATGTTTACCGCAGAACCCTATCCTCCCTATTCTCCCCCGGTCCTCGCCGAATACCTTAAAAGCAGAGGGAAGGACCGAACGGTTTTCTGGAAAGGAGAGGACTTTGCAGAAAAAGCGGGGGTAAATCTTCTCTTCAGGGAGATAATCGCTGTGGATATCAGGGAAAAGAAGGTTTATGCCCGTGGTGGGGAGGAGTTCTCCTACGATAAACTGGTGATTGCCACCGGAGCCCGTATGTGGATTCCCGTCCGCTGTCAATGTCAGGGGGAAGGCGAGAAATTCTACAACTTCAAGTCCCTCAGTGCCGTGGACAGGCTTCTTCAGGAGCTGGATAAGGGGGCAGAGAGGGCAGTGGTTATAGGAGCTGGCTTCATAGGCATGGAAATAGCCCTTACCCTGAAGAAGGCGGGACTTGAAGTTGCTGTGGTGGAGATGATGAACCGGATACTTCCCAGGATGGTGGACGAGAAAATAGCCCGTCCCCTCCAGGAGGAGGTTATGAGGAGGGGGATTGAACTTAAATTGAACTCCAGGGCGGTTCTCCTCCGGGGAAGGGAAAGGGCCGAGGAGCTGATTTTAGAAAGCGGCGAGGTTTTAAAGGGCGATCTCTTCATTGCCGCCACCGGGGTAAAGCCCAATGTGGATTTTCTTAAGGATTCCGGGATTCCCTTAGGAAGGGGAGTGAGGGTCAACGAATATATGGAGGCAGGCCCGGATGTATACGCCGGGGGGGATGTGGCGGAGGTAAGGGACACTGTGACCGGGAACATATATCCCCATGCCATTTATCCGGAGGCGGTTTCCCAGGCGAAGGTAATTGCCGCTAACCTCCTGGGAGAGAGGATAGCCTATCCCGGAGCCCTGAACATGAACAGCCTCCATCACTTCGGCCTTCCCCTCATTTCCGAAGGGGCCATGGAAGGGGAGGAGGTGGCGGATGAAGAGCTCTACCTTGAGGGGAAGGACGGGATAAAAAGGATTCTGCTCAAGGACGGCAAAATTCTGAGGTTTGAGCTGGTAGGAGAGAAAAGGGGGGCTGGGATTCTCCACTGGATAACCCGCAGGAGGCTTCCCTTTGAACCCTTCAGGGATGCCTTCCTTCGGGGAAGGCTTAATGTCGCCTTACAACTCCGCTTCCTTCCTTAATTTTCTTCCGTGTTAAAATATTTGAATGAAAGAAAAATTTGCGCGGCAGATAATAGAAGGTACGAGCCCCTGGGCCTTGGAGACGGCCCTGAGCTTCTATACGGAGACGGAAAAAAAGGCCAGGGAGGTACTGGAGGCCCTGGAGAGCCTTTCTTACCAGGAAGTCCTTCAGTCCCTTTCCCTTTTTCCCTGGGAGACCCAGGCCAGGTTGCTTCTTTACCTGGCAATTAAGGGTTTTCCGGTGAAGGAAAGGGCGGTGGAGATGGCGGGATACTTGGACGGGGAGGGACCCGACGCGGTAGCCCTGAGGAGGGTTTTGGGTCTGGAGGAACCCCGGGAAACGGAAAGATACCTCCAATACCTGAGGAAGAACTACATCCCATACTCCTTAAATCCCTGCAGACTTTATGCCACCTCTTCCTGGATTCTTCTTTCCCGGGGCTGGGACAGGGAAATTTTCACTAAGGCCCTTTCTTTCCTGAGACGCTGCTCCGACGACTTTGTAAGAACTCCCCATGTGCTTTCCTTAATTCAGGCTGCCGGTGAAAAGCTGAGGGAGGTGCTGGAGGAAGTGATTGAGTTTCAGAGAGCCATGCTCTTTGACCCGGAGAGGGCGAAAATATTGGTAAAGACAGCGGAGGTGCTGAAAAATGTGGGGCTGCTGGGGGAGGAGGCCTCGGAAAAAATCCTCCTGGCGGTTAGGGAAATAGAAACCAAGGCCTTCAGGTTCTGGGCCCTGAAGGAAATTTCAAAACTCATGGCAGAGGCAGGACTGAGGGAAAGGGCGGTGGAGCTTTCCCGAAGCATAGAAAATCCCTTCTGGAAGGGAGCCGTTGCCTTTGAAATTCTGCGGGAAGGGGAGAGGGCAGAGGACCTGGAGGACCCCTTCTGGAAGCTGATGGTGGCCCTGAAGACCCACCCGGAAGAGGAGGATGAAATAATTGGAAAATTCATTGAGGACCCTCATATTCCAGACGGAATAAAGCTTCCCAGTCTGGAAATTGTCCTTCCGCTTTTAAAAAGTCCGGAAAAGGCCGAAGGCTTTCTGCGGGAAAAGGGATGGAGGTCCGGGGAAGCAAAGGAGAAAACCGGGAGGGAGCGTGAATCTAAGATAACCGTGAGGGAATTTTTAGAAATGCCCGTGGTGGAGAGGAACGAGGAGGCTAAGCTCCTGGCAGAGAGGGTAGAACTTCAGCAGGAAAACCTCCCTTTTTTTCAGGAGGTCCTGTATCATCCCGAAGCGGTGGACATCCTCCTGGCCAGGAAAGCGAAGACCGAGGGGGAAAAAGAAGCCTCTAAGGTTCTTCAGATCCTTCAATAAGTCCAAGGAGCCTATCCTTCCTGAATTTAATGAGGCAATTCGGGGTTGACAATGGGAGGGAAATTTTGCAAAATATCTCACAGGCCGGGATAGCTCAGTCGGTAGAGCAGGGGACTGAAAATCCCCGTGTCGGCGGTTCGATTCCGTCTCCCGGCACTTTTTTATTTTTATGAAATCCCGGGTGAAAAAGGAGATAAGGAATTTTCTATTTATAATCTCAGGCTCGGCCGTACTGGGTTTAGCATACGCTCTTTTTCTCATTCCTCATCACATCGTTCCGGGAGGGGTCTCCGGTATAGCAATAATTCTCAATTATTTTTTCTCACTCCCCGTGGGCCTTACTTCCATACTCCTCAATATACCCGTCCTTTATCTTGGGGTAAAGGTCCTGGGAAGAGAATACGGAGCCAGAACTATTCTTGGAATGCTGATACTCAACTTTGCCATTGACTTTGCCCACGAAGTTTTGCGTCTTCCTTCGGCCACCTCCAACCCTCTTCTGGCCTCCATTTACGGAGGTCTTTTGTTGGGGGCCGGTTTGGGTTTTGTCTTTAAAGGAAGGGCGTCCACCGGGGGCACCGATGTAATAGGACAGGTTCTTAACCGCTGGACAGGGATGAGCGTTGGGGTGGGAATATTTCTGGTGGATTTCTTCATAATTTCCGCCAGCGGCCTTACCTTCAAATCCCTGGAGGCTCCCCTTCTGGGATATTTAAGCCTCTTCCTTTCCTCTAAAACCATAGATTTCGTGCTGGAGGGCTGGAGCTATGCCAAGCTTGCCCTTATAGTTACGGAAAAGGAGGAGGAGGTAAAGGAATTCGTTCTCAGGGGGATGAACCGTTCAGGGACTTTTTTAAGGGGAGAGACCTTTTATCTGGGAAAACCCAGAAGGGTTATTATGACGGTGATTTCCAGAAAGGAATTTCCCGTCCTGAGGCAGGAGGTTAAAAGAATAGACCCGCAGGCCTTTATGATAATAACCGATGTCTATGAAGTGGTGGGCAGGGGATTCAGGACCCGGAGCCTGTAAGGATCTCCGCCAGGTCTTCCTCTAAGGTTTTTCTGGGATTTTCTACAATCCTTCCTATTTCCTTTCCCGCTTTGTATATTATAAAAGTGGGGATTCTCCTTACATTAAGCTTTTCCCTGAGGGGATTTTTACCTCTGGAGACCGGAACCAGCTCGTAGGAGATGTTGGGATTTTCCGCCTTCCACATGATGGTAAAGAAGCGGGGAACATTCCTCTGGGAGTCAGGACACCAGTACCCGAAAACCACCAGAATTTTTACCTTTTCCTTTACGGAGGCGATCCTTTTAATAGCTTCTTCCTTGGGGGAGTAAGGACCGCCCAGCAAAAAGGAAAGAAGAAGCAGCGTCAGAGCGGCTTTTGCTTTCATTGAGTTTCTTCTGCAGGGATGGGCACTAAGGCCACAGCGTCTGCCCCGGCAGTTTTGCACTTATCTATTATGTCCACCACGGTTCCATATTTAACTTTGGGTCCAACTCTAAGGAAAAGCCTCCTGTCGATCCTGGTGGCCAGCTTCATCCTGAGGGTGTTTACCAGGTCAGAGTATGGAACGGGTTGATTGTTAAGGGTGATTTCCAGCTGAGAACCCCTCTGCTTTACCACCAGCATGGGAAGGCTGGGTCCCTGGGGTTGGGTCTGTTCGCTGGAGGTCTGAACCTCTGGCAGTTTAACATCCATTCCCTGTTGAGCGGTGGGGGTAAGAACCATGAATATTATTAACAGAACTAAAAGTACATCGCAGAAGGGAACCACATTGGGGTCCGATTTGATAGAGCCAGAGCCTACGGAAACGCCCATATTTTCCTCCTAATTTATTTTGTAGAAAAAATTCTAACCCCAAATAGAGCTACTTGTCAACCGATTTCTCCGGAAGATGAATTTAAGGGTGGGTGGATAAAAGTTGAAGGAAATTTTCCTGTATATTAAAATAAACTTATGATTCCAGGTTTTAACAACGATGTTCTCTACAGAGGCTACAAGTTCCATGTGCAGACCGAAGACAAGGGACCCAAGAACCCGGTTATTGAGACCCTGCTTTTCTTCCGGGGTATGATCGTTTCCAGCCGGAAGACCCCCTACGACGGTCTTCTTGGAGACGAAAATCTCAGCGAAAAGGTAAGGCTTCTCATGATTCAACAGCACCAGAAGATGATAGCGGACCTGAAAAGGGGGGAGTTTGACGAGATCATCATGAGGGAGCTGGGGGAGAAGGAGGAGATTCCACGGGCTCCGGTGGTGGAGGAGGATTTAAGTCAGCAATTTCTTGAAGCCCTGAAAAAGATAAAGAAGGTTTACTTAGTGCTGGAGGAGGTTAGGGTTGGCGAAAAGGAGGTAAATCTGAAGGTCAGGGTTAAAACCCAGGAGAGAGCCGACCTTTCGGGAAACACGGTGGAGGTTTTCCTTAAGTTTCCCGATGGAAAAAAACTCTTTCTTACCAGGGGGCATCTTAATAGCCAGGGGGAGACGGAAATTTCCTTTCCCTTCCCGAAGATAGAAAGGCCTTTCATTTTGATTCTGGAGACCGAACTCAAAGGCCTCGGCTTTGACGAGAAGTGGGTTAAAGTGGACTGATGAAGGGGAGGGTTTTTATAGTAGACGGAAGCTCCGTTCTTTACCGAAGCTTCTACGCGCTTCCCAGACTTACAAACTCTTCGGGCCTGCCAACCAATGCGGTTTACGGTTTCCACAATGTTTTGAGGAAACTGGTCCGGGAAGAAAAGCCGGATTACCTGGTGGTGGCCTTTGATGTTAAGGGCAAAACCGTCAGGCACGAGCTCTTTGAGCAATACAAAGCCCAGCGTAAACCCATGCCCGACGAACTTCAGGTGCAGGTTCCCTATGTTAAAAAGCTGCTGGAGGCCCTGAATATTCCCTACATAGAGGAGCCGAGGTACGAGGCCGATGACCTTATGGCTTCCCTGGCAAGGAAACTCAAGGAGAAGGGTTTTGAGGTGGTTATAGTAAGTTCGGATAAGGACCTTCTTCAGGTCCTGGAGGATGGGGTTAAAATTTATCACCCCGGCAAGGAAAAATACATAGACAAAGACAACTGCCAGGAGCATTTTGGGGTTAAACCCCATCAGGTGGCCGATGTTTTGGCCCTCATGGGGGACCCGGTGGATAACATCCCCGGAGTAAAAGGTATAGGGGAGAAAACCGCCAAAGCCCTTATAAAAAAATTCGGCTCCCTGGAGAATCTTCTACAGAATCTGGACAAGATTCCTCCCCGTCAGAGAAAGGCCATCCTTTCCCACATGCAGGATTTAAAATTGAGCCATCAATTGGTGAAGATAGACAGGGACCTTCCGGTGGAGGTAAACCTTGAGGATTTCCGCCTGAGGGAGCCTGACCTTGACAGGCTTCTTCCCCTGCTGCGGGAGCTGGAATTCAATTCCCTTCTTAAAGAATACATAAAGGAGGGGGAGGAGGCCGGGGAATTCATAACCCTGAAGAAGCGGGAGGAGATAGAGAAGGCCCTTAAAAAGATTGGAAACAGAATTTCCCTGGTCCTGGAAGGAAACGACCCCAGGCCCATGTGGACCCAGCTTCTGGGAATATCCTTCAGCTCAGCCCCCGGAAAGGGGTATTACATTCCTTTGAAGGGCAACGAAGAGTCTGTCCTTAATCTCCTTTCCCCTCTGCTCTCCGATGAGAAACTTCCCAAATACGGACATAACATCAAGTACTCCATGGTTGTTCTTTTAAAAAGGGGCGTGGAGTTCAAAAATCCTCACATGGATTCCATGCTCCTTTCCTACCTGCTCTGGCCGGAGAAAAGGTCCCATTCCCTGGAATCCGTGGCCCTGGAGGTTCTGGGGGTACAGTGGGGCAGGGCAGCCAGGGGTGGGGAAAGCGCAGAGGTAGCCTTAAGGCTCTGCGAAGCCCTTTATCCCAAAATAAAGGAAGAAGGGCTGGAAGAGGTTTACCGGGAGATAGAGCTTCCCCTGGTAGAAGTTCTCGCCCACATGGAATTCAACGGAGTAAAGCTGGACCTGGGTAAGCTTCAGAACCTTTCCAGGGAGCTTGAGGGGGAACTTTATTCCCTGGAAGAAGAAATATATCGCAAGGCTGGGGTAAAATTTAACATAAACTCTCCCAAGCAGCTGGGGGAGGTCCTCTTTGAAAAACTGAGACTTCCCCTTATTAAAAAGACAAAGAAGACCAAGGGTTATTCCACGGACATGGAGGTTCTGAAGGAGCTCTCCTCCATGCATGAGGTTCCGGGCCTTGTTCTCAAGTACAGGCAGCTTGCCAAGATCAAATCCACCTACATTGAGCCCCTGGCAGGTTATGTTCATCCTCAAACGGGCAGGATCCACACCACATATCATCAAACCGGAACCGCCACCGGACGGCTTTCCTCCTCGGACCCCAACCTTCAGAACATTCCCATAAGGGGGGAGTTGGGGAAAAAGGTCAGGGAGGCCTTCGTGGCCGAGGACCGATGGTTTCTCCTCTCCGCCGATTACTCTCAGATAGAGCTCAGGGTGGTGGCCCACATGAGCGGAGACGAAAAATTGATAAGGGCATTCCAGGAGGGAGAGGACATACATAAGGCCACGGCGGAGGAGGTTTTCGCCGACCTTGACCTCCCTCCGGATGAAAAGAGAAGGAGGGCTAAAATAATAAATTTCAGCATAATTTACGGAACCTCCGCCTATTCCCTTTCCAAGGAGCTGGGGGTGGATGTTCATCAGGCGGCGGATTTCATAAGAAGGTATTTTGAAAAATACCCCGGAGTTAAGGAGTATATAGATAAAACCGTGGCGGAGGCTAAAGAGAAGGGATATGTGAGAACCCTCTTCGGGAGGAGGAGGAGGATTCCGGAGCTTCTCTCCCCCAACAAGAACATACAGGCTGCCGGAGAGAGGATAGCCATGAACACCCCTATCCAGGGAACCGCGGCGGATATAATGAAGAAAGCCATGATAGAGGTGTATCGGAAAATTAAGGAAAGGAATTTCAGGGCCAAAATGATTATGCAGGTTCACGACGAGCTGGTCCTGGAGGTTCCGCAGGAGGAACTGGACGAGGTAAAAAGCCTGGTGAAGGACACCATGGAAAATGTGGTGGCCCTCAGGGTTCCCTTGGTGGTGGATATAGCCTACGGGAAAAACTGGAGGGAGGCCAAGGCATGAAAATAGGTATAATCTCTGACACTCACGACAGAATGGACTTCATCAACTTCTTCGTGGAGGAATTTAAAAGGGAGGGGGTTGAGATAGTGCTGCATGCCGGGGACATCGTTGCTCCCTTTGCAGCCAGGCCCTTTTCGTCCTTCAAATTCTTTGCAGTTTTCGGGAATAACTGCGGAGAAAGGCTCTTTCTCAGGGATGTTATAAGCGATTTTGGGGAGATAAAGCCAGGACCCATGGAGCTACAGTTCGCAGGAAAGAAGTTCTTTTTGATGCACGAGCCCTACGCTTTGGAAGCCGCAGCCACCAGCGGACTTTACGATTATGTAATATACGGTCATACCCATAAGCTGGAGAGGAGGAGGGTTAAAGGGACCTGGGTTCTCAATCCCGGGGAGGCCTGTGGATACCTTACCGGGGAAGCCACCGCCCTTGTTCTTGATTTAAATACCGGGGATATTTCCCTGCTTAAGGCCTTACCTTAGGCCCCGGAAAAACAGCAGAAAAGCCGCCAACCCTGGAAAATCCTTCGGAGTATAATTTTGGACATAGCCAACGGTCTGGTAATGGGAATTTTCTATTCTTCCATCTTCCCTTACTATGTAAAGGGTTGAATAATGGGAATCCAAAATTCTGTTTTCTTTCAAATATGCCAAGGTGGAGTAATGCGAATCTTCTATCCTGTCCTCCCTTATGTATCCCAGCAGGGAATAGTGGGAATTCTCCACCCGCCCATTTTTTATATAACCCAGCGTTGAGTAGTGGGAATCCATTACCCGACCGTCTTCCTGAATATAACCTACCGTTGAATAATGAGAATCCAGAACCTTAAGTTCCCCTGCCATAATGGCCACCGAAAATAAAGAAAACAGACAAAGGGCAATAATTTCTTTCATTCACCCAAATTTTACAATGGATTTTTTGCCCTTGTCAAATTTTGGGGACAGACCCTTTTTTGATATAATTACCCCGGAGGTTGCCATGGCGAGACTTGCCCGACATTTCCTCAAATTTCCCTCCCCGGCCTACTACCACCTCATCTGCCACCTTCAGGACGAGCTCCCCTACCTTCGCCCCTCGGACAAAGAATACCTCCTTCGCCTTCTTCGCAAGCTCACCTCCGTCTTTGCCCTCCGCCTCAT
>Ga0256833_1000225_pt1 | contig 45167 bp, 44 predicted proteins | sample 356284metaG_FD_190535 | JGI IMG/M metagenome (GOLD analysis project Ga0256833, IMG submission 190535) | Hydrothermal vent microbial communities from Mid Atlantic Ridge, Atlantic Ocean - 356-284 | ecosystem: Environmental > Aquatic > Marine > Hydrothermal vents | place: Atlantic Ocean: Mid... | reverse complement strand
CGTCCTCATCAGGGTCTTGATTATAAGACTCCAGAAGAAGTATATAATTTTCAAGAGGCAGCTTGATAACGATGAAAGCGATCAAAAAATGTAAGAAAAACTGTCCAAATTTGCGGCACCATTTCACATCAGTCGCCGGACGTTGACGCGGTCCAGCGCCGAGGGTTGGCTCTGGAGCGTCTTCTGGCCCCAGATGTTGATCCCGCTGTCCGGAAAGGAGGCGATGACGTTGACGCCCTCGGGGTAGAGCACGTCCCGCTCGCCGCGGCTGGTCTTGTATCCGACCGACAGGGCGTTGAAGATGCGGCCGCGGTCGATACCAGCGGGCGCGTACCAGACGTGGGCCTTGCGGTCGTTGCGGGCGAAACAGCCCGCCACCGCCCCGGTGGGCGGCACGAGCTTCCTCTTCCCGGTGACCGGATCGTTGATCTCCAGCCAGGGGTAGTAGAGGGCCGCGTAGGAGGAGTTGAAGGCGGCATGGGAGTACATCCCCTGTCCCTTGCGGAAGTCCACCGCCTCCAGCGGCTCCAGGTGGATCGGCACGTCGGCGAGGAAGATCAGGTCCTTGCGGTTCTCGGCGTAGTCGATCCCGGCATGGATCACGGCGGCGGTGGTCACGCCCGGGGCCATGAGCATGTTCAGGGCGTCGATCTCGTCGAAGGCGTAGAAGCCGGTGTTCTGGGACGGATCGCCCGTGTAGTCGGCGTCGTCGAGGCCCGTGAGCCCGTCGTCACCGCCGGAAAGCGCCGAACGACCCGTGGCCGGACGGTCCTCCGGCAGGCCCGAGGCGGGCCCCAGGTCCTCCACGGCGATGAACTCCGAGCGCTCGTTGATCGCCAGCTCGACGTGGTTCTTCGCGGCCTCGTCCATGGAGAGGTCCTTGAAGACCTCGACGACCTCGCCCTTGTAGCGGACGATCAGGTTGAAACCGCCCGCGGGATCGAGCGAGCCGTCTTCGACCTCCACCTCGAGGCGGTCCCCCCAGACGCCCTCGTTCACGGCGAAGACACGGAGGGTGTCCTGGGCGTCCTGGCCGCCGGTGAGGTTCGCGGCGGCGGCAGGCTGGACGACACCGCCGTCCGTGGTTGAGGCCTGCACCAGGGAGGAGGCCGCGGCGTCCGCGTTGACGGCGGCCGCGACCTGGTCGGCGGTGCTCACCGGGTCACCTGCGCCGTCCGTGGCCAGGTTCACCGTGATCGCCTGGCCGGAGACCTCGACCGAGAGCGGCGTGTCCGTCCCGGAAGCCGCCAGCGCGATGGTGATGCCGTTGCCGGCCGAACCCGCCGCCCGTGCCGTCCAGGTGATGCGGTCCGTCCCGGCGGCGCCGGTCTCCAGCGTCGCGGCGCCGGCGCGCCGGTCCTTGAGCGTCACCGAGGACTTCACGGCGGTGAGGCTGTTCCGGTCGGTGGGGTCGGCGAGGTGGGCGATCCGGTTGACGTAGAGCACCGAGCCGCCGTTGTCGAAGAAGGCCCGTGCCGCGTAGGCCAGGTAACCGGCCTGCACGTAGGAGCCGAACTTGTTGATGAACTGCTCCCAGCTGGTGACCAGGACGGGCTTGTTGATCGGGCCGCGCTCGGCCACGCCCACCATGGCGCAGGACGAGGTCGAGATCTGCTTGACGTAGAAACTGAAATCGGTCTCGCGCGTGTAGACGCCGGGGGAAAGGTAGGTCGCCATGGCTTACCTCCGCTTGCGGCGGCGGGAGGCGGAAGCCCCGCCGCTCCTGGGCTCGTCCTTGGATGCGCCGGCGCCGGCCGGCTCGGCCGGTTCCGGTGAGGCAACGGCCTCGGGCGCCACCGTCAGGGAGACCAGCCCGCGCTTGGCCGCGGCCTCGATCTCCGGGGAGACGTCCTCCTCGCGGACCCTCCGGCGCTCGCGTGGATTCAGATGGATGCCCCGGCCGCCACCCGCCAGGTGGAAGGTGAGCGGCTGGAAGAGCAGGTTCCTGATCTCGATCACTTGCGTTCCTCCTCGTCTCATGGCGTGTAGGTCCGGTCCTCCTCGACCCCGTCGCGGAACTCGAACTTCCGGTCCCTGATCAGCGGGCCCGTCTCCACCCGCCCGTCGTAGACGGGACAGTCCTCGATCCGGCAGCGCCCGGAGCTCTGGCGCAGGTCGGAGAGGTTCACCCGGCGCAGTCCGCCGAGGGGCACCAGCTCCGTGATGTTCAGGGTTCCGCGGTCTTCCACCTCCAGGACCGGGTGGACCTGGTAGAAACGGGCGACCTTCTCCTGGAGGTCCAGGAGCTCCGCCTCGCGGGCGGCGGTCACGATCACGTCGAAGTCGAGGTGATAGAGCCTGGGGTGCCGCCACCGCTCGTAGGTCAGGTTCGGGATGTCCTTCTCCACGAGGTGCGCCTGGGTCCTGCGGTCGCCGTCCTCGACGAGAGTCGGGCCCTGCAGGATCAGGCTGGGCGTCCGCGGCACCTCGAACACGTCGTCCGCGGCCACGAGCACCGCCTCGGGGTCGATCTCCGCCTTCACCAGGCGGATGAAGCTCTCGACTACTGTTCGAACGGTTTCCAAGCTCATGTCTCCGACGGCCGGCGGCCGCGTCGCGTACACGACGGCGCGCCGGCGGATACTCCTGGCTGTTACCTACCGGAGCGGTTGCGGAAGTGTCGGGCGTGCTTCGCACGCGGTTATTTGGTTTGTGGTTTTCCGGTTCCTTGGTAAATTGACGGCATGCGTATCGAACGCTTTGAAGACATACAGGCATGGCAGGAAGCCAGGAAACTTACGGCCCAGGTCTACAAGCTGACGAGAGTCGAACCTTTCAGCCGGGATTTCGGGTTGAAGGACCAGATTCAGCGTGCCGCCGTCAGCGTCATGGGAAACATCGCGGAAGGGTTCGGCCGCAAGAGCAACCAGGATTTCCTCCGCTTCCTGGGAATCGCCTACTCGTCGGTGTTAGAGGTCCAGAGCCACCTGTACGTGGCGTTGGATCTCGGGTACATCGACCAGAAGCAATTCGAGGCCACTTACAACATGGCGGCTTCCACCATGCGGCTCATCGGGGGCTTCATCAACTACCTGCAAAACCAGACAACCGGAGAACCACGAACTAAAGAACCGCCGCGATAGCGGCCCGGTAGTTCTCGAGCACCTGGTCGCGGTACTTCTCCATGACGGGGTGCAGGAAGGGACGCGGCGGTATGACGATCACCGCCCCGTTCGGATGACGGATGGTGGCGCCGTATTCCATGACCGCCCCGATGTTGACCAGGTCCTCGCCGTCCTTGTTCACGGTGCCGCGCAGCAGCCCCACGAAGGCCTTGTCGGCCAGGATGCGTTGCGTGATGGCGTTGACCAGGAACCCGGTGTCGATCAACGCCTTGCTGGAGCCCTTGCGCCGGATGGTGCTCTCGGCCAGCTTCACGAACGGCTTGCCGCCGGGAGCCTGGCTGCGGATGCCCCGCTTGATCTCGCGCACGAGCAGGAGGGCGTTCTTGATGGTGGCCTGCCGGAGGGCCAGCGCCAGGCGCGCGGCCGTGTTCCCCGTGAGCCTCAAGCGGGCCTCGTCCCAGTCTCCGAACCGCCTAACTCCCATGGAGGCGCACCAGCTTCAACACCTTGTGGGTCACCACGCCGAAGAGCCGTTCGTCCTCGACGGTCTGGACGCGGAACTCCCCGCCGTCCGTGCGCACGTGGTCCTCGGGACGGACGTCCGCGTCCGGGAGGACGCAGGCCACGGCGTCGATCTTGTTGTTCAGGTCCTCCGGCGGTGTCTCGACGAACTCCAGCGGGATGGTCCCGACCTCGGCGTAGGACGCGTCGTCGGATCCGTACAACCGTTCACCGGGGACGGCGCGCAGGAACAGCGCTTCCTGTCCAGACGAGAGGATGAGCGCCCGCACGTCCTCCGCGGCGCGGATCTTCTCCGGATCGGTCAGCAGGCTCACAGGTCGCTTCCCTGTTCGTAGATCACCGGCTTGAGGTCGGAGGGCGAGATGATGTAGTCCTCGGGACTCGCCGACGCCCCCGGCTTGATCTCGCCCAGGCGTTGCTTGTAGACGGCCTTAAGGTCCTCCTCGAGCTTCGCCCAATGCTCAGGCTGCTTGCTCTTGTCGACCCGCTTGTCGCCGCTGGAGAAGGAGAAGGCGTTTGCCGTCGCCGCCCGCATCACCTGGCAGGCGTGGATCTGCCCCAGGAGTAGCAGCAGCTCGCGGGTCTCGCCTTCCGGCTCCGGCGACACCTCGCCGTCCACGACGGACAGCGTGATGTCGAGGTCACGGGCCAGCCGGTAGACGCCCTTCAGGATGCACCGCCCCAGGACCTCGTCGGTGAACAGATCGCCGCCGGGGTCGGACAGGTCGGTGCGAAGCGTTGCGACGAGATCAGCGAGCGCCACCTTCCACCTCCGCCAGCCGCTTCTTCAGCGCGTCGATGACCGTGCGCCGTTTCTCGGTGGCGAGGTGGGCCTTGAGCCTGGCGGCGTCATCCTCGGACCCGACGCGCGAGATGGCCTCCGCCGCGGGGAGCTTCGAGAGGTCCGCATCGTCCGGCTCCGCCCTTCCGCCGCCGCCCGTCTCCGGGGGAGCGGAGCCGTTCCCTTCCGCCTTGTCCACGCGCGCGAGGCGGCCTTCGGCGATGCCCCGTTCCATCTGGGTGGTGAGCGATTCGACCTCCACCACCTGCCCGGGCGCCAGGCGCAGTCCCGCATCGGCCACGATCAACACTCCGGGGCGGACGTTCTTCAGCTTGATCATCTGGGTCCACCTCCATCAGCCGAGCACCTTGATCTTGGCCAGGATGTCCGGGCGGGTGATCCCCTGGCCCAGCTCGGACCACACCAGCCAGCCGGTCTTGAAGCGGGTTTTCTGCTCGATGGCCTCGGTCTTGAGGTTCTCCCGCACCGGCATCTTGCCCACTTCCTCGTCGGGAATGAGCAGGATCTCGTCTATGGCCGCGGCCGCGGTCAGCAGGATGCCGCCGGTGCCGTAGTTCTTGATCACGCCCTTGGCGCGCAGCTCGGCCTTGGTCTGGGGGTCCAGGTTCCAGCTGCGCAGATCGTTGAACCTCCGGCCGCGCATCACGATGTACTTCACCGACAGCTCCAGGTCCTCGATGATGGAGATCGCCTCGTTGAGCGCCTCCTCGGTCAGGGTGGTGCCGGTGACCTCCACCGTGTTGGCCGCGGGGACCGCGGCGGAGATCACGGTGATGGTCCGCTTGTCGATCTCCTTGCGGATCTCGTCGGCCGCGGAGGTCTGGATGTCCATGAGCGTCCCGATGTTCCCGTTCTTGAGCACCGAGACGTCCACCATGGGCGCGGAGTGGATGCGGTGGGTCGGGAACTCCACCTCTTCCTTGCCCAGCTCCTGCTCCTGGGCCTCGCCCTCGTTGCTGATCCAGTAGGCCTTGACCTTGGGCTTCTTCTGGTAGATGGGCCGCTCGCCCTTGGGCAGGGTGTGCCGGGTCAGGAGCAACGAGGAGATCTCCTTGCGCTTGATCTCCTGCTCGATGGGCGCCGCGATGGCGGCGGCCAGCGCCCGCATCCCCTCGGGGGACTCGAGCGCCTCGCTCATCAGGCGCGCCATGGTCTCCATGTATTCCTGGCTGTGCACGTTCACCTGGGTCGTCTCCATGTCGGTCTCCTCCCGTGTCTCAGATCAACAGGCGGAACTTGAGCGTCCCGCCGGAGACGGAGATGGCCCGGGCGATGACTTCCTCGCCGGCCTGCACGCCCGCCGTGAGCTTGCCGTTGGCCGAGACCTTCAGGTCGTCGCCGGGATTGACGGTCCCCTCGAAGACGTCGGTCTCGTACACGCCGCCCATGCAGTAGATGCCGGGCATCTCTCCGTTCTTGTAGTCCTTGATCAGGATGCCGAAGGACTTGACCGTCGGATCGGTGTTCACCGCGAACAGGTCGTTGCCGACGAGCGTGACCACCTGCCCGAGCTGACCGTCCCCCTGCATGTAGCCGTCGCCGTAGGCGAGGCCTCGATGGTTCGGGTTGATGTAAGGCATGACTCTTCCTCCTTGCTCAGTTGGTCTGGACCGGCTCGCCGGTCGCCAGGGCTACGCGGTGGCGGTACGCGGCCATGAAGCCCTGCCGCAGCCGCTCCTCGAGGCCCGTCTTCCGGTCGTCCACGTCCCTGGGGCGCACGCCGGCGTCGCTGCGCATCGGGGGGTCTTCGTCCGCCGCCTTGGCCTTTCCCTTGTCCGGTCCGCCGCCCGGGTCCTCTTCCTCCTTCCCCGCCGCGGCGCGGACCCGGGCCAGCCGCTCGTAGGCCGCCTCGGTGGCCGCGAAGGCGTCGTCGGAAAGCCCGGCCAGCCGGGCCAGCTCCTTCTCCCGCTCCTCGTCGCTGCCGAAGGAGACACCCTGCTTCTCCAGCCTGCGCAGCAGCTTCTGGGCACGGGCGCGGCTGGCCGCGGCCTTGCGTTCCGCCTCCAGCTCTTCCACCCGCTTCTGCAGGGCCAGCACCTGCTGCTTGAGCTCCTTGTTCTCCTTCTCCAGCTCCTTGACGCGGGTCTTGTCGTCCGCGGCGTCGCCGCCGCCCCCGCCGTCCTTCTTCTTGGCGGCCTCGACCGCCTGTTCCTCTTGCTCTTTCCGCTTCTCATCCATCTGTGGACCTCCTTCGTCTTGGGTTGCCGAAACCGTCTCCCGCGCCGCCGCGACCTGGGTGATGCGCGCGTTCTCGTCGGCGCCCTTGCGGTCTAGCAGGCCGAGGCCGGTGAACGTCACGCCGTGCAGGATCTCGAAGACGGGCTTGCCCTGGAACGTGCCGCCCTTGTACTTGCGCAGGTGGATGCAGTAGTCGTTCTTCGACGTCACCCGCCTGCCGCAGATGGAGCATTCGCCTTCCTCGTAGTCGCACTCCATCGAGACCTGGGTGATGATGCCCTTGCGGATCAGCTTGTACGCCAGCTGAGCGTGAGGGCTGTCCGACACGTAGAGCTCGCCCACGCACTCGATGCGGCCGCCGCTGTCGTCCTCGACGTAGTCCGCGGCCACGATCCCGCCGACGATGTCCGTGAAGTCCTGGGAGTGCTTGAGGTCGATCTTCTTGTTGACCGCGGTCATGTAACGCGCCGCCAGCTCCTCCGGCGTGAAGTGGTCGCCGTTCTTGTTGGTGCCGGCGCGGCACAGGATGAAACCGAACTGGGGGTCGCCCGCGTCCCAGGCCGGGTCGGCCGCCTCCGCGCGCAGCTCGCCGTCCTGCGCGAACTTCAGCTCCACCGGGATCGAGGTGTGGCAGCCCGCGGCGAGCGAGGCCGCCGCCTTGGACCTGGGCGTGCTCCGCGCCCGGGAGGCGATGAAGAGCAGTTCCCGTGCGTGCTTGCCCTCCCGTCCGATGTCCTTGGCGATGTTGTAGTCCACCTCCATGCCGCGGACCCGGACCTGGCCGAAATGCTCGGAGAAGATCTCCCGGATGCCGTCCTCGCGGGGATAGGCGCGGTCACGGTAGGAAAGGATCACGGTGCCGTACCTGCCGCGCGACCCGGAGGCGAGGGACTCCATCAGGGCCTTGATCGATTCCTTGGTGTAGCGGGTCCGAGAAGGAAAGTTGCGCCGCGGCGTGGGCTTGATCTCCTTGTCCGCCCAGCGGGTCATGAGCCCCTCGACGAAGTGGAGCGAGTCTTCGTAGTCGTTCGACCCGAACTCGGTCACGTAGGGCGGATCGAGGTAGAGCACGTCGGCGCCGAACCGCCGGACGGCCTCCACGGCGTCCAGGTTGAAGGCCTTGCACTCCTGGCCGTTGTCGAACACCAGGCTGTTGAGCTGGCGTACCGAACGGCGGAACGACTCGATGAACTTGGAGAGCGGCGGGTTGGAGAGCTGCGACTGCTCCAGGCTCGCCTCCGCCTCCAGCTCGGCCTTGCGGTGCATCTTCGAGCGCGAGAACTGCCCGAAGGCGCTCTTGGCTTTGACGGTGTTCCCCAGCGCCGCCAGCGCCAGGTCCTTCTTGTACCCGGGCAGCTTCTGGATGTTGGCCCAGACCTGGTCCAGCCACCGCAGCACGGGCTTGGTGTAGTAGTAGCCGTGGAAGTGGTCCACGATGAAGGTCCCCGCGTCCGGGTTCGGCGCGAGGATCCCTTCCACGTCCTCCTCGGTGAGCTTCTCGTGGGAGTTCTCGACCACGGCACGTGCCAGGTGGTACGGGAACCGCAACAGGTCGTTGGCGATGACCTTGAATCCCTTGCGCTTGAAGTGGTAGGCCACGTTCGCGCCGCCCGAGAAGGCGTCCAGGATGCTCCGCGCGTCCTTGGGCACGTGGCGTTCGATCCATCCCAGCATCAGGTACTTGCTGCCCATGAACCCGGTGACGCGCACCGCGTCCACCTTGCCGGCCTGGCAGGTGAGGAGGTCCACGGCCTCGCCGAGGGGCGCGTCGGCCAGGGCCTGCATGTTGGTCTCGACGCGCAGGGCGGCCTCGGTGGCCGCGGAGGCCTCGTGCTCCTTGATCCATTCTTTGGCCCGCTCCATGGTCCAGCCGTCCGGGTTGCGCTCGGTCTTGCGGGCGAACCGATAGGCCTGAAGCACCATGGCGCGGGGATCGTGTCCCTCGGGCACGAACTCCTTCTTGAGCCTGCCGATGACGATGGAGACCCCATCGACGCCCTCGAGCTTCTTGCGCCGGAAGCTGTCCGGCTCGAACTCGTCGGGGTCGCGCACCCGGTAGCGGATCTCGTTCTCCGTCTCCTCCCAGATGGCCCGGGAGGTCATGGCTCCGGCGGCCTGTGCGGCTTCCGCGGCGGCCGTCCGGCCCTTGGCCTGCCGGCAGATGAAGAGGCGCTCCTTGGCGTGGGATGCGTCGCCGTGGCGCGAGGTGATGGCGTAATGGTGATCGTGGGAGCGCATGGACGACTCCCGTCCCAGCGAGGCGATGATCTTCCGCATCTGCTGTTCGCTCGGGTGGGCGTGGTCCCGGTAGGAGATGAGCCAGTACGGGATGTGCCGGGCGTTGCCGAGGAAGGTCTCGAAGAACTCCCCGGCGTTGGCCCGGGTCACGGTCCTGTGGTCCGTCTCGTAATGCCGGGTCTTGGAGTCCTCGACGAGCTTCAGTCCCTTCCAGTAGGTCATCAGCCCTTCCACGAAGTGGTAGGCCTTCTCGTAGTTGGTGGTCGAGAACTCCGTGGCGTAGGGCGGATCGAAGTAGGCCAGATCCGCCTTCACCTCCGGCAGGAACTCGTTCACGTCCTTCCGGAAGGCCTTGCACTCCTTGCCGTTGTCGAAGACCAGCGCGTTGATGCGGGCCACGTTCTTGCGGAACCGTTTCCTGAACTCCTCCGGCGTGTCCTCGCGCTTGCCGTACCGGGTGGACGAGGAGAAGTGCCCGAAACCGCCCTTGCCGGACATGCAGGTCTTGCCCAGGGCGAAGAGGGCGATGTCCTTCTTGTAACCCTCGAGCTTGTCGATGTTGGCGCGGATGGTGTCGATCAGCCCGTGGACGCCCTTGGCGAAGAAGATGCCCTTGAAGTTGTCCCGGACGAAGGTGCCCGCCTTGGGGTTGTCGGCGAGCAGCATCTCCAGGTCGTCGTCGGTGAGGCGGACGTTGCGGTTCTCGATGATGGCCCGGGCGGCGTGGTAGCAGTAGCGCAGCCGGTCGTTGGCCAGGACCCGCAGGCCCTTGGTCTTGTACATGTAGGCCACCACGCCCGAGCCCGAGAAGGCGTCGACGACCGACTCCACGTCCTCCGGCGTGTGCTTCCAGATCCAGTCGACCAGCTTCTGCTTCGACCCGATGTAGTTGGTGATGTACTTCGGCCGCTTGTCCGGCGGCAGCTCCTCGGTGACGAGCTCCCCGGCCCGGGCTTCGAGGGCTTCGAAGTCCAGATCCAGGGCGGCGTCGGTTTCCAGCAGGAACGCCAGCCTTTCGCGGTCGGTGGCGAAAAGTTCCATCCGGCTCTCCGGTCTCATGTCATGACATGGCCGCCCTCGTGACCGCCTCGCGGCGGACAGAGGGATGCCGTCGGTGGATACCTACCGGAGGCCGCTGAAAAGTGTCGGTAGGGGAGCCGGGAAGAAAACCGGAAAAGCGCTTGACACGCAGAGGTCGGCCGATATATTATGTGCTATGTTCTTTGCTAAGGCATGTGAAAAACAGGGCGATATCGGGATGTGACCGAGATGGATGACAAGAGTAAGAAGGACGTGGCAAAGATGATCAGGGAGTTGCGAGCCAAGTTGGGCCTGACTCAGGAACAGTTCGCGGCGAAGGTCGGGGTGACCTTTTCCACGGTTAATCGCTGGGAGAATAACAAAGGTTATCCTTCGCCATTGGCTTTGCGACAGATTAAGGCTCTCTTTAATAAAGTCGATATGACGCTGGACCAAGACCTTTTCTAATCAACGGAGCTACGCATTGAACCAAATTACATCATTAACTAATACTGCTGAATCCCTGAGAAACCGAATCCTCAAACATAACCAGCGTAGCATTAGACTTGCCTCATTACTTAATACCTCTCAGACAACGGATATTGGGAGACCAATAATATTGGACGGTTACGGAAGAATCCACTGCTTTTCCGAACTAGAAAAAGGCGACTGGATAACAGATCCTCTTCCTACAATTCCTGCCTCAAAAAGGCTCAAATGTAACCCAGAACTTGTTCGCAATGCTCGAGTATTACAACTCTCGGCATGCAATTTACGGTGTTGGTATTGCTTTGTTGATTACGATAGTCTTTCTCCCGACTCACCATCCGCAAAAGATTATCAGATTTCTGATATAATATCCAGTCTAACTAACAACTCTACTGATCCCTTCGTATTGGATCTTTCCGGTGGAAATCCAGGCTTAGTCCCAGAATGGGTTTGGTGGACGATCAAAGAATTGCAAGATCAAGACATCGAAAACGTCTATGTATGGGTTGATGACAATCTTACGGTAAATTTCTACTCAAAATACCTTAGTCAGAATCAAATACGAGAAATCGCAGATTATCCACGTTTTGGGTCAGTGGGATGTTTCAAAGGGTTTGATGATCTTTCCTTTTCTTTCAATACCGGATTAGTTAGGGAGTTATTTAATGAACAGTTTGCTGTCTTCAAAGATCTTTTGTCATTTGGCTGGGACATATATGGATATGTAACCTTTACTACGGATATTCAAAGTAATATTCGCCGTCGTATAGCTCTTTTCATAGATAAGTTGCAGGATATCGACGAAAATCTACCTTTACGAGTTATACCATTAGAAATTAAGCCTTATACACCAACAAGAATGCGAATGAATTATTCGCGTGAGCTTGCAATCAAAGTGCAGTATGAAGCGTTGAATTACTGGAATGAGGAAATCATAAAAAGGTTTCCGTCAGATCTAATAAACCAACCCATATGTGACATCACATATATGTCGAGAGGGAAGAGCAGTGGATGCTCTTGATTACCGAATCTTGAGTCTCCTTCGTTTTGGGCCTCGATCCTTTGAGGAGATTTTGGAAGAGACTTGGGGGATTTCTCCTGCAGATCTTGATCGTGCTATAAAAGATCTTCTAGCTGATAGGGTGCTTGTTCAGCGTGGAGATGAGTATGAGTTAAATGACTCTCGGTCGAAATCACTCTCGCCCACTTCAAGTGTTGACATCAATAAAAGGAAGTTATCGCTGACGGATAAAAAAGTCGCTTCATTTCTTTCTTCTCTCCCTGTTCCTCATCCACATGATTTTGACTGGCGTTTCTCCATTCCTGGAATAAGAGCATTTGTTACACATATTTTGAAGTACCATAAGATTAATCATTCTATATGTGTCATCTCCGCACCAACTGTCTATGCCTACTTACGTACGTTAAATATATTTCCATCGCTTTCTCTCGTTGAGCGTAGCGAAGATACGGTAGAGTGTATTCGTCACTATTTTGGAGATGCATCAGGCGTCTGCAGTCATGACCTCCAATACCCGTGGCCTGCAAGATTTATAGGAGAATTTGATTGTATTATTATGGATCCACCATGGTACCAGGACTATTATGAGCTCTTCTTGTTAAGAGCTACTGAGATATTGGCTTCGGGTGGTTTAATTCATACCGCAATTTTCCCGCCATTTGCAAAAACACACGCTCTTGTTGAGAGATCTGCAATATTTTCGTTCGCCCATAATAGGGGGCTTCATTTAATTGAGCTTAGGGCCGGTACCTTGGAGTATGATTCCCCAGAATTCGAAAGAAAAGCATTTTCCGTTGAAGGATTTGAGCCTAAACGGAATTGGCGACGCGGAGACATCGCTACATTTTTCTTGGGCTTTAAATACGGTCGGGAACATGTCTTTCAGGTGGAAACTGGTAAATGGCAAGAATTCAGAATCGGCAAATCCAAACTAAAAATACGCATAGAAGAGATTATGGGATATGAGCCCCCTTCAATTCAAACAGTCGAGGATAACAGTCCATATCTTTCAAGTGTTAGCAGAAAATATGATCGAAGGGACGAAATTGGGCTATGGACCTCTTATCAGCAGGCATTCAAAATAAAGGGGAGTAGTGTAATCTCATTGATGATTGAATGCTTGCTTGACGGAAAGAGCAAAGGAGCCATTCTTCAGGAGATAGCATATAAATTCGATATGCCCTTAGAAACTGTTGAAGAGGATTGTTCAACATGCGTAGACATATTGGCCGAAATCATTAAAAGAGAGAGGGAGGTGCAAAGCCATGACCTCGAATGAAATCATAGACGTTTACAGGAATTCAATAGGGTGCTTGCATGATAGAGCAGGAGGCCGAATACACGTAGCTATAGTGGATTCACATACTGCAAGACTTATTCTAGCAGGCAAGAAAAGCATAGAAACGCGCTTTTCGGTTTTCAGACATGTACCATATGGGAAAATCCGAGAAGGTGATACAATTCTTTTCAAGAAGTCAGGCGGACCTGTGGTGGGAATTGCGCAGGCAGAAAGAGTACGTTTCTACTCCGATTTGAATGTACAGAAAGTTGATGTGCTGAAAGCTGCGTTCAATGATCTAATACAAGCAAACCATGAGTTTTGGAAGCAGAAAAGAGGTGCTAAATATGCTACCTTTATATACCTTCACAATGTCAAAGAAGTCGAACCGTTTTGGATCTCCAAGAAAGATCGAAACGGGTGGCGTATATATGAGAGCCCCTCACAAATAGAAATACTTGCACAGCCCAATAATGGGAGATCCTCTGTAGCTAATGGCAAGAGTGTTGAGTGTATATGAATGAAATCACACTGCTACAAACGCCATAATAACATATCATAACTTCGACAAGATTCTTCGAGCGCACTCTTCCGCAGAATCGAATTCATTCGTTTCTATGACCTGTCCGCGCATGCCGCGGTACGGGGAAAGGGTGGCCTGATGGTAGGCCAGGAAGTCGTCCGGGAGGGTCCTGACCTCGTTTTCCACCAGGCGGTTGACGATCCACTCGGCTTCCTCGCGGGCCTCGGTGTTCCCGGGCAGGAACTCGATCACGAGATCCAGGCCGGGCCCCGGACCCTGGACCCAGACGCCGACGGGCTCGTAGCGGGGCTCCCGGATGCGGTCGCGCAGGGCGTACTCGACCATGTAGCGCAGCTTCATTCCCATTCCTCCGCGATCCTCACGTGCTCGGCCAGGAGGTCCGCGTCGATCCGCTCGAACCGGTCCCGGTTCTCCGACTTGTACCGCCGCCAGCGTCTCCAGTCGGCGGCCAGGTCCGGTTCCTGGTCGGGGAACACGAGCTCCACGTGGAAACGCCGGCCCCGGTCGTCTGTGAGGTCGATGAGATAGGTGTCCTCCTGGGACCAGCGGACCACCTTGACGGTGTGCGCGTGCTGGAAGCCTTCGTCGTAGCCCACCGCCTTGAAGAGGAGCCAGAAGTCCACCCGCTTGACCTCGCCCCCGGCGTCGAAGTGCGGCGCCACGCGGGTCACCGTGTAGCCGTCGATGAGTCCCAGGCGGACCGGCTCCCGGCCCGGCTCGATCAGCGCCATCCACGAGCCGCCCTCGTTGAACGGCTCGAAGAGCGCCTGCAGCCTTGCCTTCTCTTTCTCGATGAATTCCTTCATGGTCACCTCACCAGGATGATGTCCTCGACCTTCCGGCCGTCGGGCAGCCTGGATATCCTGCGCTTCCGGAACACATCCAGCAGCCGCCGCTTCTCCCGCTCGCTCCCCACGACGATCACGTCGATGTTGTCGAGCAGGGTGACCGAGTACTTGAAGATCGTCTCGTTGCTGCTCCGCCTTGCGAACTTCTTCCATTCCGCCGGCGTGCTCCCGCGGTGGCTGGAGACGTAGTCGTCACGCACCCGGCCGAAGGCGTCGTGGTCGTAACTGATGGCGTCCATGCGGCGCAGGAGCCGCTTCTTGAAGTAGAGCCCGGTCTCCCGCGATCCCCCGGCGGTGGGGAGCTTCCGGATGCGGGTGAAGAAGTACGTGGCCCCGCCGGTGTCCATGTCCGCCTCCGGCGACATGCCCCCGACGGGGATGCCGGCGCGCAGCTTCTCCACCGTGCTCACCATCGCGCCGTTGTTCTCCAGCACCGTGTCGATGAAGGACGGCAGGTCGTCGCCGTTGGTAAGCCGGTGGTAGAGGCCGTAGCCCTTCATCTGTCTCTCCAGATCCTCGTCCGAGATGTCGAAACGGTACTGGTGCCTGTAGCCGGCCCGCTTCCCCGGATCCTTGAAGGCCAGCTGGTACTCGCCCATGGGGTTGTAGCCTGGCATCCGGGTCAGGTCCTTCACGCCGAGGCGCCGCTCCCAGAAACCGCGCATCTCCCGGATGCGCTCCTCCTTGCTCGCCGCGCGGCGGTCCAGCTCCTTGATCAGGCGCCTGTACTCCGGATCCCGGTCCACCTTGGTCAGATAGGCCTGCTTGTGGAGATAGAGCAGCTCCGCGTCCTGCGGTGTGGCCGCCCCGGCCTTGAGACCGAGAGATTCCATGTGATCCAGGGCCCGCTCGAGGCTCTTGGCGTCGGGACGGTCCGGGAGGATCAGCTCGAACTCGCCCCGCTGGGCGTAGAGGTTCTTCTCCGACCAGGGGCGGTAGACCGCGCGCACCCCGTCGCCGAAGTCGATCTCGTACTGCTCGCCGGCCTTCATGCTGCGCCCGCGGAAGAGGGCCGAGTTGTCCGCCGCCTCGTCCACCACGACGAGTTCGCCGCCCCTGAGTTCCCGCCTGGGCTGGAGCACCTTCGTGCGCCGCACGGTGAACGGGACGTCCTTCGGCTTCCTCTTGCGGGTGGCGCGCTTCTTCAGGTAGGTCTCGAAACGCTCGTCGATGGGCTTCTTGTCGCGGGCCGCCTGCTGGACCTTCTCGATCCACCCGATATAGGTCTGCGCCATCTCCCGCACGTCCGGGTCGTCCGACGCGCTCAACCGCCTGAGGGCCTTCAGGTGGTCCGCGGCCTTCTTGAGGGTCGCCTGGTTGTACTTGTGGTCCTGGGCGTGGTGGTTGACGGTCTTCACCGCGGCGAGGATGTCGTTTGCGAAGAGGTCCTCCGGGAGCGGCTCACCCACCCGCGCCGCCGCCGTGTCGATGCCCGCCTTGCGCAGGGCGGCGAGCAGTTTCTCCTCCGCCTCGGGGCGGACCTTCATCTTCACCACCGTGCGCTTGCGGCCCTTGAAGGTCTCCACGAAGACCAGGGCGTTCTGGTCCTCGATGTCGTCCTCGTCGAAGGGCAGCACCTTGCCTTGCCACCCGAGTGAACGCACCTCCTCGAGGAGCGCTTCCTCGGCCGGACCCAGCTTCCCCTTGGGAACGGCCTCCAGGACGTCCTCGAAGCGGAAGTCCTTCCTGCCCAGGACGTCCGCATAAAAGGCCTCGAAATCCCGCCGCAGGTTGCGCTTGCGCGCCAGGGCCGTCTCGTAGAAGGCCTGCTTGCGCGCCTCGTCCCGGCCGAAACGGCCTTCAGCGTAGGGTCGCAGGATGGCCAGGTAGTCCTCGTCCGGGATCTTCTCGACCTCGCGGATGTAGCGCAGCGTCACCGAGGGGTCGACCTCGACCTTGCCCTCTTTGACGGCGCGGAAGAGCGTGTTGTAGAAGGGCTCCTGCTCGCCGTAGCGGGCGTTCGGGTGGTAGTCGATGGAGAGGCGGTCCTCGCCCAGGTACTTGAAGAGCTGCCCCTTGTCGATGCCGTAGACCTTCCCGTCCCTGGCCCGCAGGAACTGCTTCGCGTGACCGTCGTGGTTCGAGATCAGCCAGTCGATCACGTGCTCCCGCTGGATCTGCTCGATTTCGAGCGTGGTGAGGTCGACCGGGTCCACGCCGGCGAAATCGAACCGGCTCTTCAGGTCGGTCCGCCACCTCTGGATGGAGCCCAGCCGGCCGTTCAGCCGGATGGTACGGACCTCGATGGCGTCCGGGTCGATGAGCCGTCCGATCTTGTAGGCCGCCTCCTCGCCGTGGGCGATGAACTCGTCCCCGGACCGCTCGACCGGCTTGAACAACCACCTGGCGCCGGTCTCGTCGGTCCAGAACTCCTTGGCGTGCGCTCCGCCCACTTGGGCCTTGCCGGCGAACTTGAAGTTCTCCGGCTTTCCTTTCTCGCGCCACGCGGCGTCCACCGCCTCGAACTCCGACCCCTTCTTGGCGAAGACGGGTTCCGCGGCCGGCGGCGGTTCCGGGGGCGGAGGCTGTTTCTTCGCCGGCTTGGGCTTCGGAGCCTTCTTCTTGCCGCCGTGCTTCTCCAGCCACGCCGCGTGCTTCTTCTCGATGCCGGCCTTGGCCGCCTCCACCTTGGCCGGGTCGGTCTCGGTGAAGAGGGTGACCAGCTCGTCCTTGTTCGCCCATTGCCAGTGCTTGAGCTTGGTCTCCTTGGCCAGGGTCTTGAGGTCGCCGACCTTCATGGCCGCGACCTGGTCGTGGAAGAGCTTCTTCTTGAGGGCGATCTCCTTGGCGTGGGCCTCGAGGAGTTCCTGGGGCAGTCCGGCTCCCCCGGCGAGCGCCGATTCCGCCTCCTTGACGGCGGACAGGAAGTCGGCGTATCCCGCCGGCGTCTCGGGCACGACCACCTTCGCGGCCGCCTGCTCGAGGGTGTCTTTCGCCTTCTTGAGCGCTTCTTTCTTGGCGGCCTCGACCGCTTCCTGCTTGGCCTTCTCGGCCAGTTCCTCGCCGGCGGCCTTCTGCAGGGCCTTGATGAGTTGCTGCTTGTTCTTGAGGGGGCCGATGTGGTGTTTCTTCTTGGCCGCGATGAGGGCCTTGCCCGAGAGATTCGAGTGGTCCACGCCCGGCTCCAGCTCGTCCAGCAGCTCGATCACGTCCTGCTTGGTCATGTTGAGGGAGATGCCCTTGGCCTTGGCCATCTCCTTGAGCTCGGCCACCGTCAGGTCCTGCAGCCCGCCCGGCGCCGGGACCTTCTTCAACTGCTCCGCCAGCTGCTGGGCCTGTTTCAGGGAGGCCTGCTTCTCCGCCAGGAGCTTGACCAGCTCGTCCTTGGAGCGCAGCAGGCCGATCTTGTGCTGCTTAAGCTTCGCCTTGAGCGCCGCGCCCGAGAGGGTCGAGTGGTCCACCCCGGGCTCGACCTGGTCCAGCAGCTTGATGAATTCAGCCTTCGTGCGAGCGATGGAGACGCCGTTCTGCTTGGCCAGCGTCTGGAGCTGTTTCACGGTGAGGGTGTTCAGGTCCGCGATCTGGCCGCTCTCGAAGGCGGCCTTGAGCTTGGCGTTCTCCTCGGCCTTCGCTTTCGCCTGCTCTTCGATGGCGTGGGGCGGAAGGATGCACGCGGCGGGTTCGGCCGCCGCCTTGGCCCCCAGCTCTCCGCCGCATATCACCAGGGGCCAGGCCACGACGCTGGTGCAGCGGCAGTTGGGATGCGCGGGCTGCGGGGGGAAGCGGTCGGTGTCGAAGACCTTGCCGTCCAGCGGGCCGCATACCGGGCAGACCCGCTCGTCTTCCATGGTCATCCATTCGAGCTTCCGGACCCCGACCCGGCGGTGGAACTTGATCCGTCCCTGGTTGTGGGCGCGCAGCACCTCGGTGCGGGCGATGACCTCCATCCGGTACTGCGCCTTGCTGAACACCCTGGAACCCGCGTGCCGGAAGGACTCCGGGTCCTTCACGACGCGGCCGAGATCTCTGACGATGTCCTCGACGCCCTTGCCGGTGGCGATCCCGGAGAACACGGCGCGCTTGATGCCGTCGGCCAGTTCCCGGTGGACGTCACCGGCCAGCACCAGGTTGTAGTTGGCCATGAAGTCCAGGGCGTCGGTGTCCACCAGGGTGAACACGCGGGTGGCGAGCTTATCGATGCCCTCCGGGGTGAGGTCCCGGTAGAAGGGCATCCGGGCCAGCGCGAGCTCGTCGATGCCGCGGCGGATGCCGAGACGGAACGCTTCCCGGGCCGTCCTGCGGAACGTCAGCGTCTGCTCCCGGCGGAGCGTGCGCATGATCTCCCGCAACTCGGCGTCGAGCTTCCTGAGCCCTTCCAGAGCGGCGAGCTTGTTGTCCGGGAGGGAGCCGAGGCTCTTGTAATGGAGGATGGCCCGGCGGACCTGCTCCTCGGCTTCGGCGAGCGCACGGGTCAGCTCGGCCACCACCTGTTCGGTGTAGAGGTTGCGGGCGCGGACGCTCCGTTCCGTGGCGCGCCGGATGGCCTCGGCCTGGGAGAGGGGTTTCCGTGCAGCCAGCGCCCCGATCACGACCCGCACTCCCGGCACGGTGCCGAAGCCGCGCTGCCGGGTGCGGGGGATGCGGCCGGGACGTCGCCGCCGCCGGCCTCTTCCGGAGCCGCCTGGGCGGGCGTCCTTGGGTCGAAGAACCGGCAGACGGACGAATCGAAGGTCGTCTCCGCCCGGTGCACGCGGCAGAAGTTCCGCGCCTCGTCGAAATGGATGCAGGCGTCGCACACCTCGTCCGCCGTGTCCGCCCTGGCGAACGGGCCGCCCCACGAACCTTCCGCGCGGCCGGCGCCGGCGCGGTTCTTCTCCCGGTCCAGCCCCAGCATCTCCTGGGCGGTCTCCACGCTCATGATGCCGGCCATGACCATGTCCACGATGGGCTTGACCTGCTTCTCGTCGAGCAGGTCCACCGACTTGCGCTCGTTCTCACGGTTGGCCGCCTCGATGTCCGGGTCGAGGTCCATCTTGAGCTGGAGGCTGGAGCGGCTGATGAGCTTGCGGTCGTACAGCTCGATGAGCAGGCGCTTGAAGTCCACCGCGTCCGACGGGTCGAGGTCGTTGAAGAGGAACTGGAGCGTCTTGTCCTTGTAGCCCCTGAGCTCCAGCCAGTCGTCGAAGACCCAGGCGAGGATGTCGCGGGCGGCCTGCTTGATCTCCCGGATCATCACCAGCATCTTCTGCAGGCTCACCGAGGCGGTGGCGAAGTTCGGCCCGTCGCCGGTGACCAGGGAACGCGAGAGCCCCAGGGCGACGACGATGTCCTCTTTCACCTCCTTGACCTTGTCCTCGACGTTGAGGACCTGGCCCTCGGTGCCGTGGGTCTCCACCGTGACGTAGAAGGGCACGACCAGGCCGCTCTTGAGGTCCATCTTGTTGACCATGTCGCGGACCTGCTCGAGCATCTTCTGGTCGGGCATGACCATCTTCTGGCCGAAGGCCCCGCCCACCTTGAGCAGGCGGAACGGGGTGGCCCAGCGCTTGGCGATGGCCTGCTCGGCGCGGCGGTAGTCCCGGAGCAGCTCGATGGACTGGAACGCGGGCAGGACCAGCGAGTTGCCCCGCGGGGAGAAGGCGGGAGCATCCCACTTGAGGTGGAGCACCTGGTCGACCGGCAGGTCCAGTCCTTCGCCGCCCCCGTCGTCCGGGTACTGCCGCGCCTCGACCAGCTGGCCCTGGGCGTACTTCACCTTCACCGAGACGGGGTTGACGCAGATGACCTCCTCGATGTCCTTGCCGTCCTTGGCGTAGCGCTTGAAACCGACGGCATCGCCCTTGACCAGCAGCTGGAGGATCATGTCCTTGACGAAGGCGGAGACGCCGAGCCGGTCGGCGAGCTCTATCGCCTCCCACTTCACGTCCTCGTCGTCGCTGGTGATCTTGATCTCGTCGCCTACGGCGAAGGTGCGCCAGGAGTTGACGCAGTTCTTCACCAGCGGCTCCTCGACGTAGTACTCCCACGCCTTGCGGGCGCGCTCCTCCCAGGTCGAGGGGATGGCCTCGGTGGCGTTCACCCGGCTGAAGACGGAGGGGTCCAGGGCCGCGGCCGCCGCCAGCGGGACGACGAGCACGCCCTGGGTCTGCGTATCCTGCAGCCCGGCGGCCCCGCCCGTCGCGGCGGGCGGTTCTTCCGGATGAGGGGGATTGCCTTGTCTTTCCACCGGTGACCTCGCGGTTTCTGGCCGTGAGAGCGCCACATTCGCGCCGTGTGCGCGAAAGCCGCGCCCTACGGCTCATTTACCGGAGGCGCCGGAGAATCGTCGGAGACGGGGGAACGCGGCCGACGTGCTCAGATGAAGACCGGGTCCGTGACGAGCGGGGTGAGGCAGACCGTCTCTTCGCCCACCTGGTCGAGGCGCCCCTGCTCGCGGACCAGCATGGCGCAGCGGACCGCGTCGATGATGTGGTCGTTGCCCTTCGAGTAGACCACCCGACCGTTGTGCAGGGTGTAGGTGTGCGTCGTGAACTGGTCCTCGATCTCCAGGTCGTCCACCGGGAAGACGATCTGTCGTCTCTGCAGGGCGCCGTTGATGAGGCTGGTCATGAGCTCCTTGGTGCGCTTCTTCACCTCGCGGCCGTCGCGCACCGCCAGGGTCGTCATCCCGCCGAAATCGTAGCCCCGCAGCCGCCCCTCGAGCTGGAGGGGCTTGTACTTGTCCAGCGTCAGGAGCTCCTGCACCACCGCCAGGCCGTTGCCGCCGTTGTCCACGCCGATGCCGGTCGGGGTGAAGTAACGTTCGAGCAGGGCGATGGCCTGGGCGATGTGCGGGTAGGCCACGCGCTCCATGTGGATCCGAAGGACCATTCTCAGGACCGGGCGCTCGCCGACTTCCTGCTCGCGGAAGACCACGATCTCCGTGGGATCATTGGTGTAGCCCAAGTCGCCCCCGATCCAGAACACGCCGGTCTGCGGCGTGAGGTTGAGCAGCATCTCCAGGCGGTCGTGGGCCTCCTCTTCGGTGCCGCAGTCACGCATCTCCTCGCCGGTAATGACCACCTTCTGGTACTCGAGCACCTCCTGCCGGCAGAGGTTCAGGTGTTCGATGTTGAAGGCGCCGTAGGAGGGTTTCCCGTGCTCGCCGGCGACCTCGTGCTGCCAGCCGGCGCTGTCCCGGCCCCCGTAGAACTCCAGCAGCTCGGCCTCGCGTTCCTCGGTCCAGTTCGGGTTGAGCCACGAGGGCCAGCGGAACACCTTGAACTGCGTCGAGGTGGTGAGGCGGTAGTAGGTGGTGTTCCGCATCCCGTTCGGCGTGGAGTAGATGCGCAGCTTCCCGCCCGACTTCAGGCACTGGCGCAGGGCCTTCCACGCCTTCTCCGTAAGCCACGCCCCTTCGTCCACCCACACGCGGTCCACGTGCAGAGAGCGGAAAGCGTCGCCGTAGGCCCCGGCCGGGCGGAAGTAGAGGATCGAGCCGTTGGTGAACTCCAGGCGGAAGTAGGGCTTGCGGTGGATCTTGGGCTTGCCGTACTTCGTGAGCGCGATGCTGGCCATGAGGTCGGGATTGGCGTCGAGCTGGAACTCGATCTCCTCGATCAGGGTGTCGAGGTGTCCCTGGTGTGGCGCGGCGATGAGCCCCTGGCCGCCCCGGGTCGTGAAGGCGAAGTGCAGCGCGTCGGTGGTGATGCAGACGCTCTTGCCCACGTCGCGGCCGTCGAGGTGGATGATGTTCTTCTCCCCGCAGAGCAGGTCCTCCACCTGGTGCGGCCAGTAGACGCGCGGGCTGCCGTCCCGGTTGCGCAGGTATCCCTGGCCCCAGAGGACGGGGCTGGTCAGGGTCTCGGCCAGCTTGCGTTCCCGGGCCGACATCCGCGCCATCAGGGGAGCCCCGACCTCAACGCCGCGCCGAGGACCGTCCCTACCAGCTCGCCCAGGACGTGCTGGACGGCCAGCATCCCCTCCCGGTCGCGGATGACGCCCTCGATGTCCGCCGTGGCCCGGTCGAGCTCCTCCCACTCGCGGTAGGTTTGCTGGGCGGTCTCCAGGCGCGCCAGCGCCTCGTCGATCTTCCCCGCCGCGAGCTCGGCGCCGATCTCCACGAGCCTGCGGCCCGCCTCGCGGACGGCCTCGCGGTTCCGTTCCAGGATCTCCTTCATCGCTCCTCCTCCCGTCGCCCGTCATCGCCGTTGGCCCAGCGGTCCAGGGCGTCCACCGCCCGCTGCAGGCGCTCGCCGATGCCCGTCAGGCGCTCCTTGTCCGGGTGGTCGACGGCTTCCAGGGCCTTGTTGGCCTCGGCCACGTAACCGGGCATGTAGCGGTTCACAGTGTGGATGGCGTCCTGGATGCGCCGGGGCGGCCTGTTCGTCGCACATCCGGCCAGGGAGGCCGCCAGGAGTGCGGCCAGGAGCGCCCTCAGGATGATCGCCGGTTGTTTCCTCATGCTCGTCCTCCCGGTCCTTCAAGGGCCTGATATTTCAGCGGAAATCCGCATGAAACGCCTTGACTTCCCGCCCGCGGGAAGCGTGTATGTGAATGAGCGCAACGCGTGTTGCACCAATGACTTACGCACCGAGAAGGGAGGTGGCCGATGACGTTTTTCGACCCCGAGACGATCCGGATCGGGTGCGCGGTCTCCCGGGCGGTGACCGACGCCCGCACCCGCCGGACCAGGGAAGCGCTCGCCCGTGGAGAGACCCCCGATCTGGTGGGGGCGCTCACCCCGGCGGACCTGCTGCGCTGGATCGAGAACGCGGAACGAAAGAAGCGGGAGTCCCGAGGCGGCCGGGCGCGGCGCCGGGCCGAAGGGGCCCGCGTAAACCACGAGAAGGAGGACACGCCATGAGTGAAACGCTGCACGAGGCCGCACAGGCCTTCCTGGAACACCTCCGGGCCCATGGCAAGACGGAGCGGACGCTCTACACCTACGGGAAGGACTTCGAGCAGATCGAGGCCTTCTTCGGGGCGGAGCGGAAGCTCACCAGCATCCTGACCCCGCACGTGGGCAAGTTCTTCAAGTCGGACGCGCTCCTGAAGCTGCCCAGCGGCAAGGAGCGCGCCAAGCCGACGGTGGAGAAGACCAAGCGGGTGCTGAGGATGTTCCTGGTTTGGGCCCAGGAGACGGGCCGCATCGAGAAGCTGCCCCTGCCCAAGGGCACGCCCATGGGCCGGAGCCTGAAGAAAGGCAAGGACGATGACGAACACAGCCGCGAGCGCGCTACGAGCGGTGCCGGGGCCTGACAAATCGGCAGGAGAGCCGATTTGCACGGCCGAAGGCCGCCCCGCAGGGGTGCGGCACATGGATGTGCCGCATGAACCCCTCGAGCGGGCCGTCCGGGCCTTCGGCCGCAGGCTGGAGGCGGAGGGACGCTCCCCGAACACGGTGAGCGCATACCTGCGGGACCTGCGCACGCTCGCCGGGGTACTGGCCGCGAGGCGTCCCGGGCTCACTCTGGAGCGGGTGACCTCCACGATGCTCGACGAGGCGCTCACGGATCCGGCCGTGACCACGACGCCGGACGGCACCCAGCGCTCAGCCGCATCCCTGCACCGGTTCAAGGCCGCGGTGCGGTCGTTCTTCGCCTGGGCCGAGGAGACGGGGCTCGTCGCGGAGAATCCCGCCCGGTCGGTCACCTTGCGCAGGCTCCCCCGCACGCCGCCGGTGTTCCTCACCGAGGCCGAGAAACGCCGCCTGCTCAAGGAACTCCGCGACCGGTCGTCCGCCGTCGCCCGGCGGGACAGGGTCATCGTCGAGCTGTTCCTGGGAACCGGCATCCGGCTCCAGGAGCTCGTCTCCCTGGACGTCGACGACGTGGACCTGGACGCGAAGCATCTGCGCATCCGCGCCAAGGGCGACGTGCCGCAGGTGAAGTTCCTCAAGTCCAATCTCCGCTCCCTCCTACGCCGGTACCTCGCGGAGCGCCGCAGGCAGGGGACCGCCGACCCGGCGCTCTTCCTCTCCAACCGCGGGTCGCGGATCTCGGCCCGGCAGGTGGCGAACCGCATCAAGTTCTGGCTGGCCAAGGCGGGGATCGACAAGGACATCGGCCCCCACGGCCTGCGGCACACCTTCGCCACCCACCTGTATGCCGCCACCTCCGACCTGCTCGTGGTCAAGCGGGCGCTCGGCCACCGGGACATCTCCACCACGGAGATCTATACCCACCTGGTGGACGGAGCCCTTGAAGAAGCCCTCGAGCGGCTTTGACGGTCCGACGGCCCCGGGAACCCAGCGGTCCTTCGGGACCGCGTTCCCGTTCCAGGTGGTGGAGACTGTTCTGACAGTGATCTCACAGTCCCCGTCCCTGAACACATTGATGCTCGCCATCCATGGCTCGCACCCTCCGGGCGCACCTGCGGTGCGTCCCAATCCGCTGTCCTGCGGATTGGTCCCGAAGCCTTCCAATGCTCCCCCGCCGGGCCGGGTCCGGGGGGCGGAAGAAACGGTTGACCGGAATTTCCTGGAACAGGGGTTATCCGAACTTCCCGCCGCTGGCGGCGCCGTAAGTCCCGGTGTTTCCGAACGTCTCCCATCCACGGTCCCGGTGTTATCCGCAATCATTTCCGTGTTTTCTTTCTCTTGGCCCTCTTCCCGGCCGGTTTCCTCTGCGCCTCGGCCAGCTTCTCCAGCAGCGCCGTGGCCCATTCCGCCGGGGTGGTCTCCGGCCCCCTGGCCGCCTCGCCTTCCCGGGCGATCTTCGTCGCCTTCAGGTCCTTCAGGTGGCAGCGGATCATGCGGTCCAGCTTCTCGGCGGCGTCCCAGTCGCCGGCCTCCTGGGCACGGCCCAGCTTGAGGAAGTAGACCGCCACCAGCTCCACCTGCATGAAGTCCGAGCTCTTGTTGAACACGAAGTCCTGGTAGAGCTGGGCGATGATGGCGTCGAACAGGGGCTTCTCGTCCTCCGAAAGGAACCGGTTGGCGTAGATGCCGTGGCGCATGGCGTTCAGGTTCCCCTCGGGCGCGCCGCGCTTGGGCTCGGCGCCCGAGTTCCGCCGCCAGCGATCAAGGTGCATCTCGTCCTTCTTGTTGAGATGTCCGCCGTCTTGTCTCTTCGTGTCTGCCATGGCCTTCCCGTTTGTGGCCCCAGGCCGGGTTTCGGGGCGGGAGGCGGATCTCGCCCTCCATCACGTCCGGACGGACCGCCCCATCGCATACCTACCGGCGACGGCCGCGTGATGTCGGAAGGGAAATCAGGTCCGTGTTTCCTGCACGATCTGGCGGACGCGGCGGGGCGTGATGCCGGCCAGGCGCGCCACCTCGTTGGTGGAGATGCCTTGCTCCTTCAGGGCCAGGACGAGCCTGCGGCGCTCCTCGTAGAACCCGGAATCGCTCGGCACCCACAGGAGACCGGTGAAGTGTTCCCGCACGGCCTCGAGCAGGTCGGGCGGGAGGACGTCGCGGGCGTTGGCGTAGGGCCTGGTCAATGCGTGCCTGCGCTTTTCCTGTGCCATGGCTGCTCCACGTCCGGGTTGTAGAAGCGGAGGACGGTCTCCCGCGGCGGCGGCCCGACGATCTCGATGGACTGACGGGTGATCTCGCCGATGCGCTCGTCTCCGTCCACGAAACAGACCAGCCCGTAGTCTTCGCCGCAGGGGAAGCGGAAACGTCCCCGGTTCTGGTAGAGGCGGGCCTCACGCCATCCCTTGGCCACGGCCTCAATGCGGATGGCGTCCACCTTGGCCACGGCCGAGGGCGGAACCGGATGGGTGAACGGCCAGTCACCGTCCTTCGGGTAGAGGTGTCGCTCATCTTGCGCCGCAGGTGGGCTTGCGGGACGCCCCTGGGGCTTGACTCGGGCCATCCGTGGCCCTCGCCCTTCGGGCGCGCCTGCGGCACGTCCAAATCGGCTATCCTGCCGATTTGTCCGTGGACCGGCGGTTCCCGGAGTCTCCGTTGATGGCGGCGAATAGGCCTTCGGGTCCAGGGCCTGGACGGCGGAGCGGAGCGCGTCTTCGCCGAAACGCTCGATGGCCCAGGCGTGGATCGCGTTGAACCGCGTCCGCAGCTCCTCGAAGGCGCCGGCGGAGAGGCGGCCGGAATCGGCTGCTTTCCTGGCGAGGGTCATCTTGTGTCTCAACCAGGCGTAGTACTCCGGGTCGAGCCTGCGGAAGCAGGTTCCGTCGATGCCCACATCCCTGGCGTAGTAGTGCGGCTTGTCCGTTTCCCAGAAAGCCAGGTTCGTGGCCGCGAAGAGGGCCGGTTCCCAGCGGGAATCATCTTTGCGCCGGTCGCCTGCCCGGGTTTTCTCTTCCTTCCCCTTGTCCGCGGCTTCCGGCTCCCGGTTCGATGGTCGGTTCGGGACGGTTTCCGCCGCGGTCTGTTCCATCATGATTCTCAACAGGCTCACGAAGGTAGGCTCCCGTAGATCAGGGTTCGCTTCTCCTCCGATACCTACCGGAGCGGGCGGGATATCGCCGGACGGTGGAAGGTGAGAAGGTCCGCGGCCGGGGAAAAGAGCTTCCCATGATCCTTCTCATGGCTGTAACCGCTTGATATTGCTAATGTTATGTTATTGTTATTGAGAAGGTGAGAAGGTTATTGTTGATGTTTCCCTCCTGTGGCCGAGAAAGTCCCCCCCTCCGCACAATGTGGCCGGAAGAGACATCGCTATTTTTTTTTGCGAAGTGAAGGTGTGATCCCTCTGACCCTTCTCACCTTCTCACGACCGACGTAACTGCCTGAACTATCAGGCATTACAGCGCGAGAAGGTGGTAACGTGGTGAGAAGGGTACCCTTCCTCATCCGCTGCAGCCCTTGCCTCTATCGGCTACGCTCGTCGGGGAATTCCCTTGACAGGCGGACCGTTTTTGATAAGATTACCTACAGAAATGGACAAGTGTAGGTGATTTTATCATGACGAGACAAAGCACGAGGAAACGCGGAGACCGATTTCAACGGGCCGTCACCGTGTTCGAGAAGCATGGGGGCATCCTCCGAACGGCAGAGGCCCTCCGTGCGGGGATCCATCCACACACTCTCTACGCCATGCGGGATGCAGGAACACTGGAGAGGATCAGCCGGGGCGTGTACCGTCTCGCAGAGAGGCCGCCCCTGGGGAACCCGGATCTCGTGACCGTGGCGAAGCGGGTTCCCAATGGAGTAATTTGCCTCATATCCGCACTGGCTTTCCACGACCTCACGACCCAGATTCCACACGAGGTGCACCTGGCGCTTCCACGTGGCGCCGAAGAACCACGGCTGGACTTTCCTCCGATACGCACATTCCGGTTCACCGGAAAGTCTTTCACGGAGGGGATTGAACCCCACCGGCTGGACGGCGTTCCTGTCCACATCTACAGCCCGGAGAAGACCCTGGCCGACTGCTTCAAGTTCCGGAACAAGATCGGTCTGGACACGGTCATCGAAGCGCTTCGTTTTTACCGCGAGCGACGCAGCGTGAAGGTGGAGGAGCTGCTGCGTTTTGCGGCAATCTGTCGGGTGACGAAAGTAATGCGGCCCTATCTCGAGGCCACCCTCTGATGGAACGGAAAACAAAGAACATCGCGGCCTCTGTGCACCAGCGCCTACTCAACAAGGCAAAAGCCTCGGGGCGTCCTTTTAACGAGGTGCTGCAATACTTCGCCATCGAGCGGTTCATCTACCGGCTTTCGAAAAGCCCCAGCGCGGAAAGGTTCATACTCAAAGGCGCTTTGATGTTTACCGCTTGGGAGGCGCCGGTCTCCCGTCCTACGAAAGACATCGATCTACTCGGGAGGATAGACAACAGCATCGACGTAATCACTGCCGCCATGAAGGAAGCGTGCACGCAGAGGGTTGAGCCGGACGGTATGACATTCGACGCAGAGAGCGTCACCGCGACAACGATTACGGAAGACGCGGACTACGAAGGGGTCCGTGTCCGCATACAAGGAAACCTGGGCAATGCCCGTATATCACTGCAGATCGATATCGGTTTCGGCGACGTGGTCGTGCCGGGAGCTTCCAAGATTGTCTATCCGACGATACTGGACTTCCCTCCTCCCGAGCTTAACGGCTATACCATGGAAAGCACCATAGCCGAAAAGTTCCAGGCAATGGTGAAACTCGGCATCCTTAACAGCAGGATGAAAGACTTCTATGACCTTTGGTTGCTTTCGCGCCAGTTTGATTTCGATGGTCGGGTGCTGGCGATGGCCATCCGCAAGACGTTTGAAAACCGAAAAACGGATATACCAATCCAACCTACAGTACTTCAGGATTCGTTCGCCAAGGACCCCATAAAGGAGACCCAGTGGCGGGCATTCATAAGGAAAGCCAGGCTGGATAACGCTCCCGCATCTTTTGCAGAAGCCGTTTCTGCGATCACGGCATTCCTGGAACCGGTGACCGCTGCTCTGGCTGCGGAAGAGGATTTCCATAAGACCTGGAAAGCACCAGGGCCTTGGCGATAAACGGTTTCTCTCCTCCAATACTCCGTCAATCCCAATAAGCAATGTCATAGGTGGCGGTGCGGTGCCCTATGGTTTCCGGCCTGTTGACCGTTATTTCGAAACCTGCCTCCCGAATCGTCTCCAGGTCGTTGGAGAACCTCTGGGCGAACTGCTGGACGGAGTTCATGTTGAAGGACAGGCCGAAATCCTTGGCCAGCCGCTTGAGGGCGATGAAGAGGTCGCGCGCCAGGACGCCCTCGATGGTGTTCTCGTCCCTAAAGTCGAGCTGGTAGCGCTCGAGGAACGCGGCCTTGTTGGTCTTGGTCACGTTGAGCGCCGTGCTCTCGTGGTCGGCCTCCAGGGCGTGGCGGTAGGCCTTGAAGAGCGCGGCCAGGGCCGTGGCGATGGGATTGGATTCCCGCGCGGTCTCCATGCTGACGCTGTTGAGCGAGGCGATCCGGTCGAGGAACTGCGGGTGGAGCTCCTCGAGCGCCCGGTCGATCTCCTCCTGCGGCTCGCCGGCCAGCATCATGAGGTACATCAGACTGAGATAGTCGTTGCAGCGCCGCTTGTTGTGGTTTCCCAGGGTCCGGTGGAGCAGGCGCATCACCTTCTCCTGCGCCCCGTCCCGCAGCATGGCCAGCACGTGGCTGGTGCGTTTCATCAGGGCGGAGATGATCAGGTCGCGATGCTCGCGGATGGCGGCCAGGACCTTCGCCTCGAGGAAGCAGTCGCTGGCCTGCTCGTCCATGTCGAAGCGGATGATGAAGGAGCGGGAGAGGATCTCCGCCAGCTCGCCGTCCAGGGGCTCGATGCCGGTGGTGTTGAGCAGGCACTTGGTGCGCTCGATGACGGTCTCGGTGTCGGTGCCGCTCTTGCGCTTCTCCTTGGCGATCCCCGTGATGCTGGTGAGGATGAAGGTGGTGAGGTCCTCGGTCATCTGCTTGACCTCGATGTTGTCGAGGACGATGAGCGGGTTCTGGGAGCCGTCGGTGTAGTTGGCCGCGTCGGTGCTCTTCTTCTGCTGGGGCTCGCCGTAGAGCAGCGCGGAGATGAGCTTGCTGGCCGTGGTCTTGCCCGAGCCGGCGGGCCCTTCGAAGCGCGTCATCGGCCGCGTCCCCGCGAAGTCGATGAGCAGGAAGCAGGACAGCCACGAGAGGATCAGGGACCGGTCGCCCGGGGCGCAGGTCATGTTGTCCAGGATCAGCTCCACCAGGAGGCGGTCGGCCTCCTCGGGGTCCGCGTCGCCCAGGAAACGGATCGGCGCCATCTTGCGCGAGCCGTCCAGGATCACCCCGTCGGCGTTCCCTCCGTTCTTGAGGATGTCAATCCCGTCCGGCGTGATCCTGGCGATCTCGTGGTCGGCGTTGTTGAGGTTGAAGTAGACGGTGTAGTTCGCCACGTCCGTGTGGAGCCAGGAGAAGTGGTCCCGCACCTGCCCGCGCTCCACCGCGAGGTTGGCCAGCACCTCGTAGAAGGTCCGTCCGCCGCCGGTCGTCTGCACCAGGCCGGTGTGCTTGTAGATGGTCGACGAGTAGAGCCTCTTGCGGCCGCGGTCCGTGCTGTCCATCCAGAAGATGGCGTCCTCGAAGAACATGAACGGCTCGCCGCAGGAAGTGCGGAAGAAGCGCGCGCCGTTTGCGGCGAACCATTCGAAGGCGGCCTCGGCCACGCGGGTGTAGTCCGGCGCCCCGGTCTCCTCCTCGGTCTCGATCATCACCTGCTCGATCCGGGCGCGACAGGAGCCGGGCGGCGCGCCGGTGCGGCGTTTCTCGCGTTTCTTCTCCTGCCTGGCCTGCGAGCGTCGTTCCTTCTGGACGGCCCGCACCTGCTCGCGCAGCGTGGCCAGCGTGAGACTGGACTTGCCGTACCGCTCCTGGATGAGCTTCAGGTGGCGGTTCTGCTCCAGGGGCGCGAGCCGCGCCACTTCCTGCAGGACCGGTTCCAGCCGCCGGTTGCGTTCGTCCTCGGGGACGTCGGTCGGCAGGCGGGAGACGCTGAACTCGAGCGGGGTCTGGGCCTCCCGGAGCAGCCCCTCGAAGTCCTCCTTCGTGCGGCCGGAAGCGAAGTAGTCGTTGACGTCGATCTTGGCAGCGGCCAGGAGCTTCCCGGCCTCCTCGATGTCCGCCTGCGGGCGGCCTTCGAGCCGCCTGGCGAGCTCGCGGGGGCCCACCGCCGCGTCGAGGCCGAAGCATTCCCTCAAGTTCCGCCGTGCCTCCTCCTGCCGCTCGTCCAGCGGGAGGACGACGAGCCTCACCTGGATCTTGTGCTCGGCGAGGACGCTCGCGGTTTTCAGGGCCCCGTTGAGCCCGGCCTGGGAGACCTCGTTGTCCTGGCAGATGTAGACCGTCTTCACGCCGCGGAGCTTGGGCAGGAGCCGCTCCCAGTCGGAGGCGCGGATCCTCACCGTGACCGGGGAGACCGCCGGGAACCCGTGCTCCATCAGCGAGATGCAGTCGGTCACCCCCTCGGTGATGATGACCCGCTCGGGGCGGGCCAGCAGGCAGTCCTCGTTGAATAGGTAGCCGTTGTTGATGCAGGGGGCGATGTGCTTGCGCGAGTGGTCGTCGTGGACCGGAAGCTTCTTGTACTTTCCCTGCTCCCAGGGCCGGTCCGGCGTCCAGGGCGTCTTCCGCCCGATCATGAAGACCACGCGGCCGCGGCTCCAGTAGGGGAAGACGATCCGTCCCTCGAAGAACGGTTCGAGGCCGTCCTGGCTCGTCGGGCGGAAGGCCCCGGTCGCGGCGAGCTCACGCAGGCTGAAGTCCGCTTCCCCCCTGGTCAGCGCCGTGATCACGCCGGGGTGTTCCCGGCCGTCGTCGTCCTTCCAGGGGCCGTTGTCGGCGTAGCCTATGCTCAGGGCGTCGATGGTCTCGTCGGAGATCCGGTACCGCGTGCGCAGCCAGTCCAGGACCTCCGGCGAATCCCTGAGGCGGCGGTGGTAGAAGGAGGCCAGGGCCGTCAGGGCTTCCTGGACGCGCAGTTCCAGGCAGCGCTGCGCCTCGGTCTCGCGCAGGCGGTCCGGAGGAAGTCCGTACTGGGCGAGCGGCGGAAGGCCCGCCTTGGCGGCCAGGTAGTCGCGCGCCCGGCGATGGCTCTCCGGCATGGGACCGGACCGCCCGGTGGTCACCTCGCCGGACTGGATGAACTCCACGAGCTGGAGCACGTCGCCGCCGACCCCGCAGCCGAAGCAGTACCAGCCCTGCTTGTCGAGCATGACGTGCAGGGACCGGCGGGAGTTGCTCTTGTGGTTGGGGCAGTCGCACTGGAGCAGGCGGGCGTTTTCCTGGAGGATGCGGGCGCCGAGGAGTTCGCGGGCCACGAGACCGATGTCGATCTCCGTGATCAGCCGGTAGTACTCCTTGACGTTGTCCATCGACGCTCTGGCCATGTCGCGCCCGCTTCCTCCATGTTCGTCCCTACGGGGTTCCGTTCTCCGCCGCCTCGGCGAGAAGGAGTGAGAGGAAGGTCTTCCGCTCGTCGAGATGGCGTTTCCTGGCGCAGTTCGTGATCCCCCAGCGGTCACCGATGACGACCGCCGTCTCCTTGGCCCGGGTCACGCCGGTGTAGAAGAGGTTGCGGTGGTGCATGAAGGCGTGGGCCTTGTGCACGACGACGATGGCGCACGGGAACTCGGAGCCCTGGGCCTTGTGGATCGTGAGCGCGTAGGCGAGCTGCAGGTCCTGGAGGTTCGGCGAGCCGGCCTCTATCTCCACCGGCATGCCGTCGAACTCGACGACGAGCGAACCGTCCCTCCCCACGTGGGTCACGATGCCCATCGCGCCGTTCATGACGCCCAGGTCGTAGTTGTTGCGGGTCTGGATGACCTTGTCGTGGACGAGGAACTTGGGCCTGCGGCCCGGCTTCGGCACGGGTGCGTCGACGCCCCAGAGCTTCTTCTGGATCAGCCGCTGGAGCTCCTCGTTGAGCGCGCGGGTGCCGAGCGGGCCCTTGTGGGTCGGCGTCAGCACCTGGACGTCGCTCACGAGGTCGAACCCCAGGCGCTCGCGCAGCACGCTCTCGAACAGCTCGAGGAGAAACCGCTGCGCATCCCACTGGTCGGTGAACTGGTCGACCAGGTACCACGCCCTCCGGCCCGAGGCCTCGGGCTCGCTGGTCTTGCGCACCTCGCCCCGGAGCACGGCGGTGCTGTTTTCCTTCAGGACGCCGGCCTGCCGGACCACCTTGTCGAGGATCACCGTGGGCGCCGCACCGGTCTGGATCAGGTCCCGGAGCAGGTTGCCCGGCCCCACGGGCGGGAGCTGGTTGTGGTCGCCCACCAGCACCACGGCGGTCCGCGCCGGGTCTATGGTCCGGAACAGGTGCCAGGCCAGCGGCACGTCCACCATCGAGACCTCGTCGACCACCACCACGTCGGCGTCGATGGGATCCTCCGGCCCGCGGGCGAAGTCCTTGCCGTCGAAGCCGAGCAGCCGATGGATGGTGCTCGCCGGGCGGCCCACGACCTCCTCAAGCCGCTTGGCGGCCTTGCCCGTGGGTGCGGCGAGGATCACGTGGAGGCCGTGTTCCTCGTAGATGTTCGTGATGGCCGAGACGGTGAAGGTCTTCCCGCTGCCCGCCCCGCCCGAGATGAGGGTGACCGCGTGAGAGAGCGCCGCGAGGACGGCGTCGCGTTGTCCCTCGTTGAGATCCGGGGCGATCCGGTCCACGAGACCTGCCGGGTCGTCCTTCCCGGAGAAGTGCGGGTTGGGCCGTCCGCCCTCGCGGAGCATCCCGGCCAGGTCCTCTTCCATCCTCCGGATGTCGGGCCTGGCGACGAGGAAACGCCCGCCGTGGGCGGTGCAGGAGAGCGCTTCCGCATCGATCAGGGCATCCAGCGCCCGCTCGATGCGCTCGCGGCTGTCGAGGACGTCCATGACCAGGAGCGTGTTCGCCCGGTCCACCAGCTCCTCGTACTCGACCCAGCAGTCGCCCTGGTCCAGCGCCTCGTTCATGCAATAGAGGATCCCGGCCCGGATCCGCGCCGGCTCCTCCTTGGGCGTGCCCATCTTGCGGGCGATCTTGTCCACCCGCTTGAATCCGAACCCGCGCACCTCCCGGACGATGAGGTACGGGTCCTCCCGCAGCATCCCCAAGACGTTGTTGCCGAGCTTCTTGACCAGGCTGGTGACCTGGTGGTGGGTCAGTCCGAAGGCGGCGAGCCAGGTGATGGCCTTGTTGATCTCCTTCGTCTTGCTCCACTCGTCGCGCAGCCTGTGTACCGCCTCCAGGGGCAGCCGCGCCGCCTCGGCAACGGTCTCGGGTTCCTCGGTGATCACCCGGTCGAAGTCGCGGCCGAACCGCTCGGCGATCAGCTTCGCCTTGACCGGACCGATCCCCTTGATGTCGGGATGATTGGCCAGGTAGTGGGCAAGCCCGTCGATATCCAGCTCCAGGTCGTATTCCATGGCCTCGACCTCGAGCTGCCGGCCGTACTTGGGATGGGTGACCCAGCGTCCGGTAAGGACCACCGGCTCGTGCTCGCGGGCGAACAGGCGGCCCGCGAACTGGATCTCGTCGCCGGAGACCGTGACGAGCCTGCCGGCCGAGAAACGCGGCCCGGCGTAAAACACGGCGTCGATCCGCCCGCGGACGGTCACGATGTCTTTGCTGTTTCGTCTTCGCATCGATTGCCAACCTTCCGGTGGAACCTGAGCAGGAACCCCTCGACGAACCGGCAGGCGGTCTGCCGGTCGGAGCAGAAGAAGACCGGGATGCGGTAGTCGACGACGATGGAGAGGACGGCCCCGAGAACGGCGTTGGGATGGGCGCCGCTGCGGAAGCGTCCGAGCAGGAGGTCCCGCAGGTCGGCCTCGACCACCACGCAAGCGGCCTCGTACTCCTCCAGGCGGCGGAGCTCCTTGCGGAAGCGGGCCCGGCCGCGGATGACGGTGGAGACGAAGTCCTCGAGGGTCTTGCGCTCCACCGCCACCGCGCCTTCCCAGCCTTCCACGGAGTAATCCCCGGCGGGCAGCGCGCGGCGGACGACCGTCACGCGCTGGGGATCGAAGGCGTAAGGCTCCTGCTCCCTGGTGTCGACTACGATGCGGACCCGGTCCACGTCAGAACGGGACCAGGGCGTCTTTGGCCGCCGCGTCGTAGTCGTCCCCGCCGTCCTCGAGCACGATGCGCCGGTTGAAGTAGACGTTTTCGTTCTCGCCCCGCGTGCGCTTGGTGACCTCCAGCTTCACGCCGATGAGCTTCTCCAGGTTGGCCGGGAGGTCGGAGAGCTTCTCCAGGTCGAGCCCGCAGGTGTGCAGGTCGGTCTTGAGCCACTTGATGTTCTCGCGCGTCGCCATGACGTTGTTGCGCCAGAGCAGCCGCCCGCGGAAACGGGGCGCGATGATGCGCAGGGTCCACTTGAGCATCGGGTTGCCCGAGGTCTGGGCGCGCGTCAGCTCCACCCGCTCGACGTTGACCTGGTACTTGCCGTCGGGGATCGGCTCGAAGTCGCGCTCCTCCACCTCGGCCTCGGCGAAGTCCTCGTCGAACTGCGTGAGGTCGATGTCCTCGCCGCCGTGCATGGGATAGGTGTCTGCGAAGTCGTCTCTCGGCATGGTCTTTTCCTCCTATTTACTTGGCCTGTTTGCCGGCGGGGGCAGCGGACCGGGGCTGCGCTTCCCGCGGCGCCACACTCGGCCGCGAGGCACCCGCCTTGGGCGCGGCCGTCGGCTTGTTGAACGCTTCCAGGAAAACACTGAAGTCGAGGTCGATGACCTCCGGCAGGCGCCCGGTGCGGTCGCCCGCCTCGTAGTTCGGGCTCGGCTTGGTGCGCATCACCCGGCGGACCGTGGGCTTCCCGTCCGGACCGGGGGTGACCTCCAGGTCGCAGAAGAGGATCAGGTCCACCATCCCGAGCACGATCTTCCGCGCCTTGTCCGGAAGGGTCGGGACGATGCGCGTGTGCTTGCCCGTGCGGGTCTCGATCTCCTTCTCCTGGGAATGGGAGACGAGGAAGAGCCCGTAGGGCAGAAAGGCGAGCTTGGTCAGGACGCGATGGAACTCGTTGTTGATGAGGGCATAGCCCTTGCCGTAGCCGAGGTCCGACTCGTGCTCGATCTTGAACTTCTTGCAGATGTAGTCCGCGCACATGCGGTAGGCGTTGTCGACGGTGTCGAGCACCACGGTCTTGAAGCCGTGCTTGCCTTCGGCGATCTCGCCGCAGGCGGCGAGCAGCTCCTCCCAGCTGTTCACCGGCGCCTGGTACACCTCCAGGGCGTTCAGGCCCGGCTCCGTGGCCAGGAACAGCGCGCCGTCGGCCTGCGAACACCAGGTCGACTTGCCGATCTTGCTCGGGCCGTAGACCAGCACCGTGAGACCGGCCAGGGCCTGCTTGGGCGGGGTTTTCTTCGTGGGCAGCATTTTCGTTCCTCCTTCTTCGTGTCCTCAGAACGCCGGGGCCTCTTCGCACGAGGACCCGTCCCGCAGCTCTTCATGCGGGGGGACTTTCCGGTACAGGTTCTCGATGACGTTGGGACTTCCGCCGGAACGGCAGAGCGGGAAGTAGGCGCAGGGGCGCCGGTAGTGGAAACAGAACGCGGTGTTCCGGTAGAAAGCGCCCCGCCGCCTGGCGTCGAGAAAGGCCTGGGTCAGCTCCCAGAGCTCCGCCTGCAGGGCGGCGAACTGGTCGCGGGAGATGTAGAGGGTCTCCCGGTGGAACATCCCGGGCTCCGCGTACTTGGCGGCCAGACGCTCCTGGAACGCCTCGTCACTCTCGGGGAGCCTGCGCCTGGCGGAGCTCTTGCCGGTCTTGGAGCGTGCGGCCAGCTTCCGCCGCCGCTCCTCGAACTCGGCCTCGGTTTCGCCGCGGCCCTGCTGGAGACGCGCCTTGACCAGGATGTTGTAGATGATCCCCGCGATGCGCAGCCCCAGCGTCCGCTCGACGTACCAGGCGTAGAGAATGATCTGGAAGTCGGTCCACAGGCGCTCCAGGTAGTCGGCGTCGATCTGCGAGGCGGTCTTGTGCTCCAGCAGGAAATGCTCGTCGCCGATCCGGACGATCCCGTCCACCCTGCCGGCCAGCACGAAGCTCCGGCTCGAAGCGCCCGTGGCGGGATTGACGATCTTCCCCTCGAAGGTCTTCTCCAGCGCGACGACCTCGAACTCCTCGGTGGGGTAGCGCGCGGCGTAACCCTTCATCATGGCGGTGGCCAGGTGCCAGTCGCGCTGCTCGCGCTCGTCCTGGGCCCTGTTGGGGCACGCCCGGTCGATGTGGTCCAGCACCGCGGGCAGGTTCCGGTCCCGGTGCCAGATCTCCAGGCACTCGTGGATCAGCGAGCCGAAGGAGAGGTTGTGGTCGCGCTCGAGCGGCACCAGCTCGTGGATGTAGCGCCACTCGCAGGCCTTCCGGCAGTTCCGGAACAGGCTCCACATCGAGTAGGTGGTGAGCACAGGGCCGCTCATCGCGCCGCCCCCATGGCACGGAGCGGGGCGTGCGGCGCTTGCGTCTCGTCGACCCGCTCGACCTTGAAGGCCTCCTCGCCGAACTCCCGCGTCAGGAAGCCGGTGAAGATGCGCGCGATGTGGCGCCCCACCTCGGTGCCCGCGTCGACCACGCAGGCCCGCTTCTTCTCGTCCAGGCAGAAGGATGCGTCGAGACGCACCAGGGAGCGCCCGTGCAGGCTCTCCGTCGCCAGCACCGCAAGGAGCAGCGACTCCTCGACATCCCGGAAAGGAACGTCGTCGGAGAAGTTGTATCGGTAGATGTCGCGTTTGATGCACACCATCCGTGGCGTGCACCCTTCGGGCGCGCCTTCGGCGCGTCCAAATCGCCTGTCCTGTCGATTTGTCATGACTTTGCCTCCGTTCCCGTCGCTTGCGGTTCATGGGAGGGGCGCCCCGGGTCCGGGATCCGGGCCGCCTGCCGGCGACCCGTTTCCCGAACCCGTTCCTTACCTACCGGAGGGGAGCCGGGACCGTCGGCGGCGATCACAGGTAGTCCCGGAGGCCGGCGTCCTCGAAGATGGCGCGCAGTTTCTTGATGGACTCGTAGATCGTTCCCCGCGGGACGCCGGTGTCGCGGGAGATCTCGGTCACGCTTTCCGTCTGAAGGCGCTGGCACAGGGTGCGCAGCTCCGGGGGAAGCGAGGCGATGACGCGCCCCAGGTCTATGGAGAGATCCCGCAGCTCGGCTGCCGGGCGCGACAGCTTGCCCGTGCGGCGCAGGTACTCCTCCTGGTCGATGGTATCCAGCCGTTCGATGGAGCCGCCCTCGTCGTCCTCCAGACGGTCGTTGAGGGAGCAGGTGCAGAGGCGGTAGTCCCGCATGCCGGCCTTGCGCGCCTCGATGATCGTGGCGACCTTGTGCTCGACGATGCGGGCGATGAAGGTGTTGCGCTGCGCCCTGTCGGGGTTGTACTTGGGCAGGCGGCGGAGCAGGTCGAGCATCATTTCCTGCTCCAGGTCCTCGCGGTCGGACTCGGTGAATCCGGCCCGGCCGACCAGCTGCCTCGCCTTGTGCTTGATGATCCGGACTGCATACTCGTCGATCCCTTCGTAGCGATTGTCGAAACCCATCTGAGCCTCCTCGCGGCCGAGGAGGAGCTCGTGTGGGTGTCGACCTTGTCCGGGATGGCCGCCCTATCCGTCGCTTGCGGAGGCATTGCGAGTTCGCCGGTTCTGGCGACACCCACAACGACCTCCGCTCTGCGGCCAGTCTGTTGTCTGGTGACTGACGTTCAGGCCCGGGCCCTATGCCCGGACCGCCTCTTCCACGCTCATGCGGAACGGGAGCCCGTGCTTGATCTCGAGGATCTCCACCGTTCCGTCGCCGAGGCGGCTGAGGTGTGCGAAGAACTCCACCGCCTGGGCCTTCAGGGCGAAGTCGTCCGACCCGAGCTCACGTCTCGGGCCGTTTTCTCCGCCGAACTTGATCTCGCGCACCACGCGCGGGGGCGGGTCGAGCACCGGCTCGCCGCCGCGCACGGCCAGCCCCTCGATCCGCCCGAAGTTGATCTCCTGCATCAGCTCCAGCAGGCGTCTCCGCGGCGCGGAGAGGCTCCGCTTGCTGACCTCTTCCCTGCGGCCGGTCCCGGGCTTCAGACCGTTCCCGGGGCCGCCGCCACGAACGTGTTGTTTCATGCTTCACCTCCGTTTCATGGGGCCGTGGAAGTCACGTAACCCTTTGAACAGAGGGAATTTTCGCCTTCAGAAGGGTGGATTTAGAGGACAGGTGAAAAGCGGATGAGACAGGTCGGAAGGGAAGTCTGGAAGGATTCGGGCGTGCGGAAGCGGAAGCCCGGGGAGGGATTCAGGGAAGGAGACAGGTTGAAGAAAAACGAGACAGGTTTCAGGACCGGTCGGCCTGGTAGGGGCGCGCAGCCACCGTGAAGGGGTTTATACGGTACCCGTAGTCGCCTTCGCCCTGGCCCTTCCACCGGCAGGTCTGGACGATGTCTTCCCGGTCGATGGGCAGGCCGAGCTTCTTCTTCACGGCGGTCTCGATATCGGACTGGAGGCGGTTGATGGTGCGACGGACGGTCGTCTCGTCTTCGATGTACTTGCCCGTGCGGGACTCGAGCTCCTTTATCAGGTCCCTGATGTTGATGAGTCCGTGTTGCTCCGGCGGGATAGCCTCCTTCAGGTCATCGAGGAACCGGTTCCAGAGGATGTGGAAGATCTCGTATCGCGGGCCGGCCTGCGGGGCGACGACGACCTCGCCCTCCACGAGCACGACGTTCGGACCGACCTCGACGACGAACCGGCGGTTTTTCACGGATGGTTGCAGGGGCTCGATCACCACCGGCGCCGGGCCCTTCGTGTAGACCGGCACCGATACGTTCCTGACCGAAGGCGGAGGCCCGGATGCGGCCAGCTCACGCAGGACCTTCTCCAGCTCCGCCGCGCCGGACACCACGTCCGCCAGCGAGACACGTCGCAGCCATTCCTCTTCCAGGAAGCGCTCCTCGAAGCCCTTCGGGTTCACCACGATGTAGCAGGTTGGATGCGTGGCCGCCCAGTCGCGGGTGAGGAACTTCTCCTCGGCGCAGTAGTCCGCGATGCACACCACCACGCCCATGTCGCCGAGGTCCACGCGGTAGACGGCCTCGCTGATCTCCTTGATGCCTACTTTGAGCCTCGTGAGCTGCGAAGAGATGTACGATTCCACCCCCTGGCGGGAAACCTTGGTGTGCAATTCCTGGTGGCGCCGCTTGCGGAGTCGTTCAGGGAAGACCGGCCGCTCGCATTCGGGACAGCGGTACTCGTAGCCGGATTCATCGAGGCCGTCCTTGAGGTATATCCGCCCGCGGCAGTGCCGGTTCCTCGGCGGAAAGTCGGCGTCTCTCGGCTCGGCGCACAGCACGTACTCCCGGATCCGCGTCTCCACCAGGCCGATCTTTTCGAGGCGCTTCGCCGCCTTGAGCAGGGCCGGTGAAGGGTCCCTGGTGACCGCGCCGTCCCGGAGAAGCCTGGCGGCTTCCTCGCGGTCAACGCTTGAACCGCTTTTCCGTCGACAGGACCGGGATGCCATGGACGTCCCTCAAGTGGTCTTCGAACGAACGCCGCTCCATGGCGTTCAGCCTGTGGTCGGAGTAGCGAACCACGTACTCGTCGTCCGCGCCTTCCACCTTCTCGAAGATCAGGCTGACGCGCTTCTTGCGGTAGTAGACCTTGATGCTTTCGATGTTCTCGATTTCGGAGAGGATCCCCCCAACAGCTTTCTCGAAGTGCCCGATGGCATCGCCGATGGGGTGCGAATCGGGATCCGTGATCTTTATCTTGGGGGAACCTTCCAGCGGGGAATTCAGCACGACCACCTCTACGAGCAGGAGCTCCCCGGTCTTCTGCTTGCGCAGGATATCCAGGAACCGCTCCAGCTGCTTGGCGTAGGTGACCTTGCTCTCGTTCTCGTACTCGCACGACCTGCCGAAGTAGCCGGAAGCGAGGCGGTTGGCTATCTCGAGCGGGATACTGACACTCACCGAGGAAATGTTCACGCGCTTCGCGCCGTCCGCGAAATCGAGGATGATCCATTCCGGCCGGTAGCCGTGGACCACGCCGCCCGCCCGGAGCACGAGGTCCGGGCGCTCCGCCCGGCGGATGAAGACGAGATGGTGGCCGTTGTGGATCACTACGTTCTTGAACTCGCTGGTGCGCCCGTCACCCTTCGCCTTGTCGAAAGCATCGAGGATTTCCTTCACCGTCTCCGGCTGAAGGAACTCCTCGAAGTTCCGCCGGGGGCGACGGACCATGTCCTTGAGCTTCATGCGGGCGAAGCCGCTCTTGTGGATCTTGTCCAGGTGGAAGACGAGCCGCAGGTCCGACCAGCTGTTGTGGTAGATGGCGAAAAGCAAGGCCGTAGTGTCGAAGTCCTCCTCGTTCTTCCGGCAGGTCTCGAGCACGTCGTCGGCGAGGACTCCCTTGGCGAAGTCAATGGTGGCGATCTTCGACTTGTACTTGGCGAACTGGTCCACGAGAAGGTACGGCAGGAGCTCGTCGTCGCAGGACCGCAGGCTGTCCTTCTTGCTGCGGACGGAACCCGCCCCGTCCAGGCCGAGGTTCATGCACAAGACGTTCACTTGCCGCCCGGTGCGCCGGCCGACCCACTCGTCCATGAAGCCGTCCCGCCTGGAACGGGCGAAGAAATGCTCCAGCCCCATCTCCAGGTCGTTCTCCCAGAAGGCGGGCGGCGGCGCTCCCAAACGTTCCATCACTTCGGCGAATGTCTGCGTCATCACCTGCCGTTCCTTTCCTCCTATGCCAGGCGCCTCCTTTTTATCTCCGCGGCATCACATTGGCCGGGCCACTTTTATGCCTGACCGCCACCACCTTCCCCAGGATGCGGAGATCATCCCCGGGGCCAATTGGGATCGGTTGATACTTTGGGTTCTCGGGCCTGAGTTCGATCCTTTCCTCTCGGATGTAGAGACGCTTCACCGTCGCCTCGTCGCCGAGAAGGGCCACCACGATATCTCCGCTCTCGGCCACGGGCTGCTGCCGCACGATGACGATGTCGCCCTCGTGGATACCGGCCTCGACCATGCTGTCTCCGTCGACCTCGAGGGCGAAACAGCGCCCCCGCGAGGCGACCCGGCCTTCCACCAGCACCTCGCCGATGACGTTCTCTTCGGCGAAGAGAGGTTGCCCGGCCGCTACCCTTCCAAGGATGGGGACGGGGATGAGGTCCGCGATCTCGTCTTCCGGCTCGCGGACCACTGCGAGTCCCCGGGCCTTGCGGGGCTCGCGTCTCAAGTAGCCCTTGCGGACGAGCTGGCTGACCTGGGCATGCGTGCTCGCATGGGTGATGCCGAGTATCTCGGCGAGTTCCTGGATCGTCGGCGGGTAGCCCTTGCGGGCGATGTAGTCCCGGATCTCCCTCAGCGTCCGTCGCTGGTGCTCGGTTATGCTGGTGATGGGACGCCGCCCGGGACCGCCCTTCCTTCGCTTGGCAGGACCCTTCGTCCGTTTAGACTTCATGACTCTCGTCCTTATGTCGACCGTTCTTGCCAAGGGCAACGTTCCACCTCTCCTTGATGAACGAACCGGACCGCGGGGCGCAGGCGTACCGCGGCCACGAATACCATATTATACTGGCGACCATACATCAGGTCAAATGAAAAACGAGGCTTCCCGAAATATTTCGGAGTGATAGCTTGTCTCAAGGAGGAAGGCGGAGGGAGAAGAGAGAGCCTTTCCTGGCGAGCGAGGGTCTTGGAACAACCGCGATCTACCGGTTTGGCATCCGTTCCTTGAGAAGCGCCTTCCACATCTTGCGCTGGCGGTTCCAATGGGGGACGGCGGCGATGGGGCGGACGTCCCGCTCGCGGATCGGGTCGCGGCCCTTCACGGTCCTGGGCAGGAACAGGATCTCCTCCTGGATGTCGGGCGCCAGGTTGAGGAGGTTCATGATCTGCGTGATGCGGGCCCGGGTCACGTAACCCAGCCGGGCGAGGTCGGCGTAGTCCCGCACCTCACCGCGGCGCACGAGGCCGTCGAACTTGATTGCAAGTGCCATGAGGCGCGAGACCCGAGGGATATTGCCCGGTTCAATATCACGTGTTTTGTCGCTCGAGTCGTCTTTGCTCTTCCCGCCGTTGTTTCTGGGCCGGAAGGTCCAGGTCACTTCAATGCCGCCTGACCCAGGTGCGACTTCAGCAGGTTGATCTATCCTCATCATAAGATCTCCTCACCGGATGACTGGACCCTCGTGCAGAGTTCCTTGATGCCGAGGGAGCGAAAAGTCACCGTCACCTTCCCGTCCCTGCCGTCGTATCCAATACGCTCGATGAGAAGATGGATGATCCGGGCCTGTTCCCGAACGCTCAGCGATTCCCATACCGGGTTGAAGGCCGATAGGGCCCGGGTCACGTCCTCTTCATCCACCGTTTCCCGCTGCAGGGCGATGACTTCTTCCTGGATCGTCGTCATCCGTTGTTCGTTGTTGCGAATCTGGTCATGCAAGTCCGCCAACTGGTCTGTCGTCAACTGAGTGCTTGAAATGCTCTTCCAGGATTCGCCGGCGAGTTTCCGCAGCCTGGCATGGAGACGCTTCAGCACTCTTTCCACGGCGCGGCGTTCGCTGTATAGCTCCTCCAGCCGCTTCTCGCTCCTGGCTCGAAGCCGCCTTACGGTCTCCGCGATGATCTCTTTGTTGGAACCGATGCCGCGGAGATGTTCCACCACGAACGTTTCGATCTCGTGTGCGTTGAGGGACTTCGTGGGGCAGGCCGCCCATCCACGCTGCTGGGCGTTCAAGCACACGTAGTAGCGGTAGCGCTTGCCGTTCTTCTTGGTATAGGTATGCATCATGGCCGTTCCACAGGGTATGCAGTAGAGAAGTCCCTTGAGCAGCGCCCCGTACTTGTTCCGCACTTCCTTCCCGCCGTTGCGGACGTTCTTCCTCAAGAGGTCCTGGACTTGGGTCCAGGTTTCCGTATCCACGATCTGGTCGTGCTCGCCGGGATAGACCACCCCTTTGTAATTCACCTTGCCGGTGTAGATGATGTTGGTGAGAAGGCGGAAGAGGCTGCTCTTGGTGAAAGGCTTGCCGCCACGCTCGCATCCCTTCTTCGTGACCCAACGCTTGGTTCGCCATCCGCGGCGGTCGATCTCCTGCACGACCGGGAGGAGGGCCTGGTGCTCGAGATAGAGCTCGTAGATGGCGCGCACCCGAACGGCTTCCCTCTCGTTGACGAGCAGGCGGCCGCCGCGAGGGTCGACGTCGTAACCCAGCACCGGCACACCGCCGACCCACTTGCCTTTCTTGCGGGCAGCCGCCATCTTGTCCCGCGTGCGCTCGGAGATGATCTCCCGCTCGAACTGGGCGAAGGACAGCAGGATGTTCAGGGTGAGCCTGCCCATGGAACTCGTCGTATTGAACTGCTGGGTGACGGAAACGAAGCTGACACCGTGCCTTTCGAAGGTTTCCATGATGCGGGCGAAGTCGAGCAGCGAACGGCTCAGGCGGTCCACCTTGTAGACGACCACGCAGTCGATCTCACCGGCTTCGATGTCGGCCAGGAGCCGTTTGAGCGCCGGACGCTCCATGTTGCCGCCGGTAAAGCCGCCGTCGTCGTAGCGGTCGGGCAGGCAGACCCAACCTTCATGCCTCTGGCTGGCGATATAGGCCTCCGCCGATTCTCTCTGGGCGTCCAGGCTGTTGAATTCCTGCTCGAGTCCCTCATCCGTGGATTTGCGGGTGTAGATGGCGCAGCGGATGGTTCCATTCTTGTTATTCTGAGCCGTGTTCATTCATTCTTCCTCCTTTCACCGGTTTCAGCCGGCGCGCCTTTCGTGGTCTTGCCGCCTGCCAGGCCGAAGAAGAGGAAGCCGTTCCACTTGCTTCCCGTCACCTTTCGGGCGATGGCGGAGAGAGACTTGTAACGCTGGTTGTCGTACTCGAACCCCTCGTCGAGAACCTTGACCACGATGGTTTTGCCCCGGAACTCCCGGACGAGCAGCGTGCCGGGGAGGGGCAGGCGGGGGTCACGTGGAGAGTTGAGCGTGCCGGTCGTCGTCCGGCTGTGCACCTCTGCTGATCCGTGTTTGAACGGGTCGCGGGGTGTGCGGATTCTCAGGTCGGCATCGTTGGCCAGTTCCGCGGCCCGGCGGCGGGCTCGCTCGGAGAGGTCTCCCTCCGACAGGGCCTGCAACCGCCAGGCGATCCGCTTGCGTAGGAACTCCTTGTGGCAGGACCGTGTTTCCTCGCCGAAGACCTCCAGGTACTTGTCCTTGAGTTCTCCAACGGTCATTCTGGCCAATGCCTGGATCTCCTCGTAAGTCTCTGTGTTCATCCGAAAACCTCCTTTCGTAATGGCTGTTCATCCTTGCCGCCGGCTCGTTCTCCGGCGGCGTCTCAAAGCGTTAACCCGCCTGTGAATGAAGGCTTCGGTGGCCGGAACTATCAAGGCGTTTGGCCACGTCCAGTCAAGTGGTGTATCGCCATTGAGCCATCCTGATATGATCAAGCAGCGATCTGCTTGATGCTCTTGTTTTCCCTTTTTTCGATTTGTCCGTCTTGTGCTCGTTCCAGCGCCTCAAGCGACATGTACCTTCGGGCTATTGTCCACTCGTCGTTTTGCTCTGCCAGCACCGCGCCCACCAGCCTGATGATGGCGGCCCGGTTGGGAAAGATACCCACCACATCGGTGCGGCGCCTTATCTCGCGGTTGAGGCGCTCCTGAGGGTTATTAGACCATATCTGCCGCCACATGGATTTGGGAAAGGCAGTAAAGGCCAGGATGTCCTCGGCCGCATCGGCCAGCAGTTCCGCGGCCTGGGGGAAACGTCCCTCCAGTTGCTCCACCACCCGGCCATGTTGGGCCCAGACCTCCTCGGCGCTGGGCTGGGCAAAGATAGAGCGCACCAGGCTGGCTACCAGGTCCTGGGCGCTCTTGGGCACTCGGGTTAGCA
>Ga0256833_1000224_pt1 | contig 45191 bp, 54 predicted proteins | sample 356284metaG_FD_190535 | JGI IMG/M metagenome (GOLD analysis project Ga0256833, IMG submission 190535) | Hydrothermal vent microbial communities from Mid Atlantic Ridge, Atlantic Ocean - 356-284 | ecosystem: Environmental > Aquatic > Marine > Hydrothermal vents | place: Atlantic Ocean: Mid... | reverse complement strand
CCGTATGAACTCTTCCGAAATGTCCTGCATTTCCCCGATGCGTCTGACCACTCTCATGGCTGAGTAATTTTATACCCGCTTATTCCCTGAAATCCATCCAGAAAGTTGGACACGAGTGGTAAGGGGAAATCCCTTCACCACGAAAGGAATCCACAAGATCCAGACATATCCAACACAGAAAGACCTGTGGAATACATACGGGGGAAGAAAGGCTGGCAGGGTTTTGAGCCAGAGCAACAGATAGCAAAGCATAATCCAGAAAAACAAAGGTAGGTCAGGCATAACTATGGGCTGAATTGCCTGTGAAAGACCAGATCCCTCTTCTATTTCTCTGGCAGGAGCCTTCTTCTGAATCCTCCCCTTTATGGCTCAGGGGACTCTTATTTCCTTCCCCCGGCATTTCTACTGCCTCCCCCTACGCAATTTCTAAGTGTATGTCCCGCAGGCCAGAAGTGAGAAGAGGATATCCTTTTCGTCAATTTCTCCCATCTGCTCTCCCTCCTCCCAGAACAATTCCATGGACCCCACTTAGACGGTGTCCAATTTTTTGTCAGGAGGTGAGCTAATCCCGTTTGAAAGAAACCACCCGTTTCCTTTAAAATTTTGGTCCAGCAGGGCGGTTAGCTCAGGCGGTTAGAGCGCTCGGCTGATAACCGAGAGGTCGGAGGTTCGACTCCTCCACCGCCCATTACAATCTAATGAAGGTCAGGCCTCTGCCCCCTTTCGTGGTCAATAAGATTTATGCGGGGGAGGTCATCCAGTCCCCATCATCTGTCGTCAAAGAGCTCATCGAGAACTCGATAGATGCGGGAGCCACGAGCATAGCGGTATTCATAAGGGGCTCGGGACTCTCCTTCATAAAAGTGGTGGACAACGGGGAGGGGATTTCCAGGGAGGACCTGCCCAATGTAATAAAGAAGAACTGGTCCAGCAAGATTCGCACTCTGGAAGACCTGGAGCGAATCTCCACCATGGGCTTCAGGGGCGAAGCCCTCCACTCCATAGCATCCGTATCCAGAATGCACATAAGGAGCAGCACCGATGGAGTGGAGGGATATGAGATATATGTAGAGGGTGGCAACCTCATGGACATGCGTCCCTGCGCCTGCGGAAAGGGGACGACGGTAATCGTGGAGGACCTCTTCTTCAATGTTCCGGTCCGCAGGAGATTTCTCAGCAGTTCCCGAAGCGAATCCTCCCGCATAAAGAACACATGGCTCAACTATGTTCTATCCCACGAGAACATCGAATTCCACCTGCGCAGCTCCAACCGGATTCAGCACTACAGGGCGAGAAGCACGCTGGACGAAAGAATAGAGGACATCTACGGAATAAAGGACAGGCAGGAACTGAAAGAAGACGACCTGACCGTAATCCTCTACCACATAAGCGGCAAAGCTCAGAGGATATTCGTCAACAGGCGTCCCGTGGTGGACAGCAGAATAACGGAAATACTCGGAAGGTATGATGTCAAAAACTACATCCTCTTCGTGGAAGTTCCTCCCGCCCTCATCGATGTAAATGTCCATCCCCAGAAGTTGCAGATAAGGTTCTCCAGAAGCCTGAAGTTCTACGACAGACTGTCCCGATTCGTCAGGGGCAGAAAGACCATAATCCGCATGGAGGAAAATCTATTTACACGCAGGGAAGAGAGGAAAGAGGAAAGCAGTGATAAGGGTATTTTCGAGTGGAAGGATTATATAGTGGTCTCCTCAAGGACGAAGCTCCTCTTTATCCACCGACAGAGGGCGCTGAAAAAAATTCTGGAATCCATACTGCAGAGCAGTAAAAGGCTCTCTTCCACCACCCTGCCCGTCCCCATGCCCATTAAATTCCGGATAAACGAAAGCGACAGGAATCTGCTCAGGACCTACGGATTCGACATTGTGGAGCTGAAAAACTCCTTCGTTCTGAAGGGGATACCTCAAATCATGGAAGGGGCGGCGCCCGAAGAGGTTATGGAGGTCCTTTCCGCATTCTCCGACAGGAAAGGGCCCTTCGACCTGAAGAGATTCATAAATCGTCTTCTGTCTGTGGCCTCCAGACACTACAGAATGAAGAGCAGAGCCATAGTGGAAAGGCTCTTCTCGATGGAGAATCCAGGTCTCACATCGGAGGGAGAAGTCATCATATACGAACTGCCGGCGGAAAAGATAGAGGAAAAGTTCATGTGAATAAAACGGCATATTGAACAGACAGAGGGAAACCTTTAAAATTTGTTGCTGTCGGGCGGTTAGCTCAGGTGGTTAGAGCGCCACGTTGACATCGTGGAGGTCGCAGGTTCGACTCCTGCACCGCCCATTCAACGCGGGGGCCACAATGGGGTGGCCCCATCTCAGGACAAAGGGGTCCCTTTGAATCTCCGGAATCTTTACAGCACGGAGGTGGTTTATGAATATCGATGAGCTCCTTCATTACCTGAAGGCGGAGAAGGTAAAGTATGTGGATATCCGCTTCGTGGATATACTGGGGGTATGGCACCACATAACCCTTCCGGTTCACGCTCTGGACAGGGACCTCCTGGAGAATGGGATAGGGTTCGACGGCTCCTCCATAAAGCTATGGCAGGAGATTTACGAATCGGACATGCTCCTGAAACCGGACCCCTCCAGCGTCAGGATAGACCCCTTCATGGAGCCGAAAACCGCTGTACTGATAAGCGAAGTATATGACCCCCTCACGGGGGAACCGTATCCCCTGGATCCCCGATATGTGGCAAAGAAGGTCCACGATTATCTGAAGAGCACGGGGATAGCAGACGAGGCCTACTTCGGCCCCGAGGTGGAATTCTTCATCTTCGACAGGGTCAGATACAAACTGAACAGCCGCGAAGCCCTCTACGAAATAGACTCCATGGAAGCCATCTGGAATACAGACAAGGAGGAGGGACTTGGATATCAGATTAGGCATAAGGAGGGCTATTTACCCGTTCCCCCATGGGACACCCTCCACAACATAAGGGCGGAAACCTGCGAAATACTCGAAAGCCTCGGCATTCCTGTGGAGGCTTTCCACCACGAAGTGGCCACAGGAGGACAGGGGGAGATAGACCTGAAGTACGATACCCTGGTCAACATGGCCGATAAAATAATGTGGTACAAGTACATCCTCAGAAATGTGGCAAAGAAATACGGCAAAACAGTCACATTCATGCCCAAGCCCATCACAGGAGACAACGGCTCGGGAATGCATGTCCACATGTCGCTCTGGAAGGATGGAAAGAACATATTTGCAGGGGAAGGATACGGCGGATTGTCGGAAACAGCCCTTCACTACATCGGTGGAATTCTGGAAAACGCCAACAGGATACTCGCATTCACCAATCCCACCATAAACTCCTTCAAGCGCCTCGTTCCGGGGTACGAAGCCCCCACATACCTCATTTATGCCCGGAGGAACAGGAGCGCCGCCATAAGGGTCCCCATGTACTCCACCACACCTTCCTCGAAGAGAATAGAAGCCCGCTTTCCGGACCCCTCCTCCAACCCCTACCTGGCCCTCAGCGCCCTCCTCATAGCGGGAATCGATGGAATAAGGAGAAAAATCCATCCCGGAGACCCCATGGAGAAGAACATATACTCCCTGAGCGATGAAGAAAGAAGAAATCTCCCCCAGCTCCTGCCCGGCCTGGAAGAAGCCCTCAGGAGCCTCTCCGACAACCGGAAACTGCTGACATCCACAGGGGCATTCAGCGATACCCTCATAGATAAGTTCGTATCGTACAAGATGGAAAAGGAAGTGGAACTGCACAGAACCACCGTGACTCCCACGGAATTCTTCCTCTACTTCGATGTATAGGGGGAAATCTTCCCCCTGTTATAAATGCCAAACTCCCGCAGGGCGTTCGTTTCACCGGAAGGCCGTCCTATAAACTTATAGCATGATTTTTCTCAGCATAATAATCGCACAGGCAGAGGAGCCGGTAAGACTCGATACGGCCTATATAGTCAGGGCCATCGAAAATGCGAAGGAGAAGGAAGTGGAACTCCCTGAATTCGAGGATTGCTTCAACTCAAAGGAAATGCAGATTGGAAACTATAAATTCGAAATAAATCCGTACGGGGTCTTTACGGTTTACGATAGCAGGGGGAACGAAATACTGACTGCACCGGTCAACAACGGCAGATGCAACGGATGGCAGATAAGGGTCCGGGTCTATAACCTGGGAGATGTGGTCGTCATGTATATGAATCGCAACCTCTACTTCATCTATCCCACGAAGAGGGGAGCTTCTTACAAAATCCTCAGGATGGACATACCCATATCCAGGTACAAGATGGTTCCGGCCATAGGAATATCGATAGAGGGGAACAAAATCAAAATAATCGGGGGAACGCTCAAATCCGACAGGTACTTCTACGGATACATGTACATATACGACAGGGCGAAGCGTAAAATCAATTCCGAGCCCATCCCGATAGCCTCCTCCATTCAATTTTCCCATTCACGCCAGCTTTAAAAACCTTAAAATTCTGCACCTATGGTTTATCCCTTTCATGGACGGAGGCTTGCGAGGGTCCTTGCGGTGGAATCCATCTACACCTCGGAGCTCATGGGAATTCCTCTCGAAAAAGCTTTCACAGATGTGATAAACGAAAGGAGGGATTTCTTCCAAAGGGTCGTGAGCAATCCAGAAGAATACGATGTGAAAACAGAAAGGCAACTGGCCAGATTCAAAAGGGACCTGGAGAACTGGCATTCCATCGTGGAGTTTGCGGAGCGGATACTGGAAATATACTCGGCAAACAGAACTGCCGTGGAGGATATAATAAAGAGGAACCTCGAGGGGATAGACTACGAGAGGATCTTCAATGTGGAAAAATCCATACTCAAGACAGCCACATCCGAGATGATGGGGCTGGATACGGATTACAGGGTGGTCATTACGGAAGCAGTGAAGATAACCACAGACCTGGCCACAGAAAAGGCGGCAAAGATGATCAATGCCATACTCGATAGAATTGCACAGGATCTCGGGTTGAAAGAGGTGGTTGAGGAAAGTTAAATGCTCATAGCCATACTGTCCGATGTGCACGGCAATCTCGAAGCCCTCGAGGAAGTGCTAAAGCGGGTCAGAGATATAAAACCCGATGCTGTAATCTGCCTGGGAGATGTGGTGGGATACGGTCCCGATCCCGATGAAGTGACCCGAATATGCGACGAGGTGTCCGATAAAGCCGTAATGGGAAACCACGACTATGGCCTGGTAAAGCTGTGGAGCAACCCCCGGAACAGGACGAAGATTCTGAATCACTTCAGCCCCGTTGCCAGAAAGTCCCTCCTCTGGACATTTCACAATACCAGCGAAAGAACGATAAACACTATTGCCCGGCTGGGGCTGGAGATATTCTGGAAGGACCTCCACATAGTACATGCATCCCCCGGATACCCCCTGGACTGGCAGTACATATACGACATCGCCAGAGCCCGAATGTACATGGGATATGTGCGGGGATGGGCCGCCCTGGTGGGGCATACCCATGTACCCGCCATATTCTCGCGCACCATGAGGGGAATGACCCATGTGGTTCCCCGGCCATTCGAAGAGCACAATCTGTCCACCGACGACATCCACATCCTGAACCCCGGCAGCGTGGGACAGCCGAGGGATGGAGATCCCCGCGCCAGTTTCGGACTCCTCGAAATTAGGCGGGGGAGAGCAAAATTCAGGATAGAACGCACGGAATATCCCCTGGAGATTACCGCCGAAAAGATTAGAAGAGCGGGGCTTCCCGAAGAGCTGGCCGCAAGACTCTTTATAGGAAGATAGAATTTAAGGGTGCCGTCCGGCACCCAGACTCATATCAGAACTTTCCGAGTATGGAGAGCATGGTTATTATGGAACTTCCGGTATTGCCCGTCAGGAAGTACGGGCCGTTGGTAAGGAGATCCGTGGAAAGGGCCACATCCACCCTCGCAAATCCGAGGTCATACCCGGCACCCAGAGTGAAGAAGCCGAAGTCTCCAAATGAGAAGTAAGAAGAACGGAAGTTATCATTGAAAGAATTGAAATTCAAGATATTATATCCCAGCGAACCTCTGAGAATCAATCCTCTCCACACATTGAACTCTCCGCCGATCACAGTCCCAAGATAGAGCGACTTATTTCCAGTTGTGTCACTTGAAGAGAAATTGATAAAACCTACATCTCCATAAGCCACAATAGAAATTCTATCATTCAGAGCAACCTTATTTCCAACACCAGTCCCAACAAAGATCGTGGAGTTCTTGGACTTGGGATTGGCCAGCAAAGTATCTGAACTCCGACTATAAGCAAGTTCAAACGGAACTATGACAGGACCCCTGTAGCGAAATGTAACACCCAGGCTGAACTCAGACAGCTTCTCCATAAAAGAACTGCCTGAAGTGTCACCAACCGCTCCATTTGCATAGGTTATATGAAAACTTCCATCCAATGCTCCACCACCAAGATCGAGAGCAAAACCGGGTCTAAAGGAGAACACAGTTGCAGATTCCTTGTAATTAGTATCATAGCTGGTAAAACCATACTTATTCAACGCCAGGTTTAACGCAAAAGCGTTAGAACCCGACTTTACTCCAAAAACCATATTAACCGGAGCTACAGATATGTTTGCAATATTCATATTTAGATCGAATGGTCTACCAAGGTATAAACCGAGACCAAACTGATCCGAGACATAAAAGGCAGAAGCATAACCATAGATACCAATAATACTACCTCCAGGAACTATAGGTCGCTCGATAGTCACGAAACTACCGAACTCGAACATCTGGGCAGGGAAGAACTGCACATTCACTTCATCATCAGGGAGAAAACCAACAGAGCCCTGCGTCAGCGTCCAGACCCTGGTATCTGTAGCCCTAAGGGTCCCTACAAGAGCCAACATTCCAAATACTATCCCTATGCGTCTCATCTTACACCTCCTTGTTCGTTTAAATAAGTTTAAAGGTGAAAAACACCTGAAATCAAAAGTGTTAAGGCTAAGTTAAACCATAAACAATTCAAAACCTCCCAGAAAAGGGGAAATTTCCTTCTCAATCCCCTCCTCCACACGGACTCCCCTCAACCTCTCCCCAAGATACCTTTCCAGCTCCCCGAACATGGAGGCGGAGAAATGGTCGAATGCCCCCGAAAGACCACCCCCCAGCATAACGGCATCCGGAGCAAAGATATTAATGAGGGAAGCCACGAGAACCGCCAGCCTTCTGCCGTACCACTCCCAGCATTCTCCGGCAGGTTCTATGCCTCTGTCGGCCATCTCCCTGAGTTTTTCTCCATCAAGCTCCTCCACACGAATGCCCTTCCTCTCGAACCATGTCATGCACCTGTGGAAAAAGTAGGCTCCCCCCAGGAAGGCCTCCGCACATCCATAATTTCCGCAGTCGCACCGGGGTCCATCCACATCGATGATTATGTGTCCAACCTCCCCCGCCCCTCCCCTGCCCCTGTAGAGCCTCCCATCTATAACTATTCCTCCCCCTACTCCCGTTCCGAGTGTAATGCCCACAAGATTACGCACCCCATCACCCCTCATCAGGACATACTGACCCAGGGCAAACAGATTCGCATCGTTGTCGATAATAACCGGAATATCCACGATTCTCCTGATACTCCTTCCCACCATGGATGGAAGATGGGGAGCAAAGAGCACAGAACCATCTTCGGAAACGATTCCTGGAAAACCGACTGCAATCCCGTCCAGCCCCCGAAACCCTTTCGATATGGAGGTCAGCTCCTCCATGAAGTTCTCCCTGGGGGTTCGAATCCTGTGCCGGTCCCTGACTTCATAATCCTCCACGAGGGCATATTTGGTGTATGTTCCTCCCACATCGAAGACCAGAATCCTCATGCGGGAATTTTAAATCAAAAGGTGGGGTCTATATTGAGCAGGGTATTCTCGATAAATTCTTCCACATCCTTTCCCTTCCGGTACACCAGTCGAATATCATCCCCGCTCCCACGCGCCAGCACCATGCATCTTTCGAAACCGGCATGGGCTAAGAAATTCCTGGGATTGGGCCTGTAGTTATCACCGCACTGATTCTCCGAAATGTCCCCTGTGAATGCGTAAGACAGGGGATAGAATTGCCGGGAGTACATGTACTTTATGCTCCTGTTCCTGTTTTCGTTTATGGCCTTCTCTATATTCCCCAGCTCATTGTTGAGCAAAAATGCATTCATCTCGAGGCCCAGTCTCTCATAAATGCCTTTGACGAATACCTCCCGCAGTTCACCGGTAGATATACCCCTCTGGCTGTACCGCTCTTGGTAGCCATCTCCAAGATACTCCTCCAGGATTTCCGCGGTTCTCGCATAAAGGGCCAGGGAAAGCAAAACATTGGTCATCTTCCGCCTGTCGAATGGGAGAGGGAACTCCACGGTTTTCTCATCCCTCATCGAATACTCCCCGCTGCGGCTCACGATTTTATGAAGAAGGGATTGGATCTCATTAAGAACTCTGGAGGCCCTATCGAAACCAGCATGATACAGATAAAGGGGCGCATTTCTGTAAAGGGCCGTGAATGTAATCAGAAACCTCCCCAGCATATTCCCATCGACCTCCTGTGGAAGATTTCTCAGGTCAGGGACATTGAGGGGCGAGAGGAAGAAGGCCTTCGCACTGGTCTCCTTCAGGTGAATCCTGTAAGTTTTGCTCATGTCAGCCTCCATAATCAGCTCGGAGAAGGCCCTGTAAAATCGGGTGGATGACCCCTTCCCGTATGTGAACAGCTTCACCCATATCAGAAAGTACCTGAAAGCCTCCAGAAGGGCCGACACATTGACATTCAGCCCCGTGGATATATCCACGATCACCTCGCCGGGTTGGTACTTGAGATAATCCTGAATCATCCGGGCCATTATTCGCAGTACCACCAGGTCGTAATCGCTTTTGAATTCCACATTCCGGTACCTTCCCGTGGACTGTATGACGAAGGAGTCGAACTCGCCCTTCATGTACTGCCTGAATGCTGATGAAAAGTCCCTCTCCAGACCCTCGAGACTGCCGGATCTCTTCAGGAGTTCGATTCTGTCATAAAACAGGCTGACCGGAAAGAGGATTACCACCCTCGATTCATCGGGTTTCAGGGACCTGAGCGCGTCAGAAGATATTCGAAAACCCTCCAGATTTTCCCCTACATCTTCAACGCTGTAATTTACTATGCTGTAATCTTCGGAGGAGCCGGGGAGCCTGCCCGCCACCTGGTACAGAATCCTCATTTTCCAAAGTATAAATCCTACTTATTGAAAGTGGGGAAAAATGCCCTGTAAATCTGCTCGAGCAACATAACCCTGACCATCTCATGGCTGAAGGTCATGGGCGAGAGGCTGAGAAGAAAATCCGCTTCCCTCTTGAGGTCCTCGGAAACCCCCCACGGACCACCGATAACGAAAGAGAGGGGTCTGTGGAGATTCCTCTCCAGCCATCTGGAAAACTCCCGGGTGTCCATCGCGCGGCCCCCCACATCCAGAACGACCACCATCCCCCTGAGGTGCCTCCTCATGACCCTGGCTTCCTCCTGCATAATTTTCAGGGGATTACCCTTTGCCCTGACGGGGGGATATATGAGCTCTATCCTGTGGAATCGGGAAATCCGGGAAATTAGCTTCTCTTCCAGCCGGCCTATGCAGGGGTCCTTTGTCTTTCCCGGACTTATGATTCTAATCATATTGCCGGCTCGAATTCGAACAGGGCCTTAAAGAGCAGATGAACAAGCACTTCCACAGATGTATGGCGGAAGATCATATCCTCTATATCCCTGCTATCCTCGAAGAGGTACCGGTAAACGGGTTTTCCGGTCTTCACATACTTGTTCATAACAGCAACCCTGAAGGGAATTAAAAACAGGAGGAGGTCCTTAGAACCTTCTATAGTCGAATATATGGCAGATACAAGCCTCACGGATGGATTCTCCAGAATTTCCGCCAGATACCTGGCCCACAGATCCAGGGGCTTCTTATCCAGCATGAGGGCAAGCCCTATGGAACCCCTGGACAGATTGTATAACCTTTCGGGGTCATGCTTCCACCCGTGCTCGAAGGACATGAACTCCTGCTTCGATAATCCTCCGAAAGCCACGGGAATGACCCGGGAGCGGATCGTGGGCAGCAACCTGTAGTAATTGGATGCGATTAGAATAAAAGTGGTGCGGTCATCGTGCTCCTCCAGGACCTTGAGGAAGGCATTCTGGGCCTCCCTGGTCATCATATCGGCATCCATGAAGATTACAAAGCGCCTTTCGGCCTCCACAGGGGGCTTTCCCACCTCCTGTCTTATTCTCCTGACAGCATCTATGGAAATGCTCCTGGTCCTGTCGAAGTCCTCCGGTCTGGGACCTTCTGGAACAGCATCCCGGTATGATACCACGATCACATCTGGATGAAGGAGATGGAGGATGGACTTCCTCTGGGATTCCGGATTGCACATGGCTGATATATAGAGGGCAGTTGTGGCCTTTCCAACACCGACCGGACCGTGAAAGAGCATGGAGGGGAGGGGAACCCCCTTACCGCAGGCCTTCAGCAACCTGCCCGTGATTTCCCTGTGGCCTATTACCTTCATGATAAGCGGGGGACACACGGTCCCCCGGAAAATCACTTCTCCTCAGAGGTTTCAACGCATCCACAGTCAACCGTGGGTGTGAACTGGTAGGTTACCGTTACATTCACCCTGTCATCCCCGCATCCGGAATTGGGATACACATAGGCAAACGGATATGTGAAGCTGAAGGGCTTGAAGCTTCTGAGCTTGTTGAAATCGAAGGGTATGGTGGATTTGGCAAAGACATCATAATCCCCGAACTTAACCTTCTCGCCCACTATGTGAAGACCCACCAGGTCGAAGTAATCCTGAGTGTCCCCATACTGGTTCTGCATGAAATATCCGCCCAGGAAATAGCCGAATTCCGAAAGCCCCTCTTTCCTGTTATCGAAAGCAACCACATAGAACTGGTCTATATCGTTATCCACGGGAGTCCAGGGATCCAGTATTCCGCAGTCGGAGAAGCGGGCGCTTTTGACCGGAGGCCTGTCCTTGGGTTCGTTATAGAGGAAGTTATCGCTAATCCAGTCGGCCTTATCCACATGCATGCCCTTTGCGTACAGGCTGGGCTTCACCTTGCCCTCGCAGTTTGCCTTCAGATGCAGCTGGTAGCGGGTGGTAAATTCCATGGATGTATGCTGTCCCGACAGCTTCCATGTCTCGACCACCTCGTACGCCAGAGGAGCACTTACCCTGAAGCTGGTGATATTGGCCCTGTTGATCCAGCTCACTATAACATTCGCCCTCGGACACATGTATCCATAAGAGAGGTTTACGGTGATTACTCCACTCGGATCGAATTCCTCACAGCTGGGAAGCTGGATAACGAATTCAGGGTTCATTCCCCTTATGAACTGATAGCCATCGGGGAGCTCCGTTCCGTTTACCACCCTTCCCTTATCGGTCTTCAGGGCAAATCCGGTCTGCTCGGCCAGATAATCGAACACATTATCCCCATAGTAGTTCTTCGCTTTGAGAATCCTCAGGCGGGCGAACTTAACATCCCTTATATTCGGATTGATCGGGGTAATCCGGGCCTTCACCTCTACCACCTGCTCGGTCCTGTCGATTATGGCACTGATATAGTTGCGGGTTCCTTCCTCCTGTATGAACTTTGTGGACAGCTGATTGATGAGCTTTATGATGGTGGCAATCACATATCTCTTGGCCTGCTCCGGAGGAGCGTAAACATGGGCCATCTTATAGAGCTTTTTGGTCTTAACATTGATGAGGAATCCATATACGCTCAGACCCTTAATATCCTCGCCAATTACTATGTCGAAGAGGAACTCGGCATCGTAGGGTATCTTCAGGGTGTTTATGAAGTTCTCCGGATTCACCGGCTCCCCGCCCACAAGGCTGAGGAACTCATCCCGCGTGATCCTCTTTACGGTAAAACCTGTGGACTTCAGTCGGGCATCCTCGACGGTGTCCCTTGCCTTCCTCATTATAACATTCAGGCTACGGCGAATGGCCGCATCACCTCCACGGAGATTCCTTGCTATGATTCCGTTGGGATCCACGAACATACGGATGTTGTAGTGGACCTTGGGAGCAGGACACCGGGAAGCAGAAGCCGAAAGGGTTATGGGCAAAAACCCCAGAACTATGCCGAATATTATGGTTCCTATTGCCTTCTTCATCGTGGAAATTTTAAAGGTATATGAACTTGGGACCGGACCCGGTACGACCCCCTGCCGGGGAAGGTTGGGACTTAAAAAGGAATAAAAGGCCCCGGATACGGGGCCAGAAGGAATTTATCCACCCTCTTCCTGATTCAGCTCCCCTATGATCCTGAATTCCACCCTCCTGTTCATCTGGTGCTCCGCCTCCGTCTTCGCGTTCTTGATGATGGGCTGACTTTCACCGTATCCCCTGGGAATCAGCCTTCTGGGATCTATGCCTTTCTTTATGAGATACTCCACCACTGCCTCGGCCCTCGCCTGGGACAGCTTCATATTGTACTCGTAGGAGCCCCTTTCATCGGTATGGCCCGCCACCTCCACTATGATGCTCGGGTTTTCCTTGAGGAGCTGGGCAATAGAATCGAGGACCGGGTAGGATTCGGGTCTTATGGTGGCCTTATTGAAGTCGAAGTAGATATTCCTGAATGTCAGAACCTGCTTTTCCTTGAGCAACAGGAAGTCCTTCCTGTACTTCTCGGAAGGCTCGAGCTGAAGGGTTGCCACCCTTTCTATGTACTTGCGGGCAGAGACCCTGAAGGTGTACTTCCCGGCCGGGAGCTTCACATAATAGCTGTCCGCCTTCATCGATTTGACCATATTGCCGTTTTCGTCGTATATCCTTATATCGGCTTTAACCCTGGTGCCTTTTTCGTGATCCAGGACATAACCGAAGACTATCGCGTACCTGCTCTTGAGGGGTATGGTTATATCCACTGTCTGATTCTTTCCAATGGTTATATCCCTCTGCGCGGGCAGATAATCCAGAGCGCTCACCACAACCCTGTAAGTCCCTTTGAGCAGTCTCGATGATACACTGCCCTTCTCTCCCGTGGTCAGGGTGAGCACCGTGTCTCCCCTGTCCGATATGGCCATAACATTGGCACCGGCCACTGGTTCCGCGGTGGTGGCATCTATGACCTTTACGATAAGTCTTCCTGCTTCGGGCTCCAGCTTCCTGAGGGCTACTTCCTTTTCTATTGTCATACCGGCTTTGACGGGAATAACCTCGGAGAAGTCATAATAACCCTTTCTGGAGACCATCAGCTTATAGGCGCCGGATTCTGGCAGTTCGGCAGAAACCTCCGATGCGCTGGTGTCCACGAGGAGCTCCCCTTCTGCGCTCAGAACCTTTATGGAAGCCTGCAGGGGTTTGCGGCTCTTCGAATCCACCACCCTCACCATCAGCAGGGCTGTTGCCGGAGCCATGTGTATGACATGCGAATACTCCTTTCCGGCTTCCACCTTGAGAACAGAAGCATAATCCCTGTACTTATCCATATAGGCGGATATCCTGACATCGCCCGCTCTGGAAAAGACCCTGAGGACACCGCCCGGATAAATCATAGAGGAATCGCCCACCACCACCCTGGCTCCGGATAGAGTATCTCCACTGATGCTGTCAAGAACAACGATGTTTATGAAACCTCCCGCAGGAACCAGATTCACACTTCTTGATGTAAGGACCTTGGGCAGAAGGGTGAGGGTATCCGTAAACGGCAGGTATCCATCTTTCTCCACAGTGTATGTGTACCTGTCCGGAGAGAGTGTGGAACTTCCCACACCGGTTTCATCGGTCTCGAAAGTGGCTACAGTTTTCTCACCCCTCTCCAGCCTGACACCGGCTATGAGGGGCTCCCCTGTGAGGGAATCTATGACCTTCACCTGGAACTTCCCCGTAATGGGCGACTTGAAGCCCATACTGGCTATGAGCCTGTGTCCTTTTGCAGAAGAGAATACTCCGCGGGACCAGTTCCAGTTGAGATTCAGGAACCAGTAGCGGAAATCCAGTCCCCCGAAGAGGCCGAATTCGAACTTTTCCCTTCCTCCGAATCCCATCTTCACCCCCAGGGGGAGGAAGGAAAGCGGTTTATACATTCCAAAAGCCACCACCTTGGGAATGCGGGTCGCATAGAAGGACTCGGAAAATCCCTGAATATACTGAAACCTGAACCCATACCTGTCCGTTATATCCCTGTATCCAAAGTCCAGCCTGAGAACCAGGGGAAGCCTGTAGGATTTGCTCGTGAAGTATTCCACAGATGCCGATGTGGTCGTTATGGTATCACCATTCTGTATGGCGGCCCTCAGGAAACTTATGTCTGTTTGTCCAGAAAGATACAGGTCGAAGGCATGCTCCGGAGAAAGCACGATGTATGCACTATCTGTGGCAACGAACTGGGAGTCCTGGTCGGTGTAGTATCCGCTGTAGAGCACGAGGGTATCGTATCCCATAGCCCCGTCGATCATGGGGAAAGTCGTTCTGTTGGCGAGGTTAACCACGGAAAGCAGATTTTCGAGGGAAAACCCCACATACCATCCCTTCCCCAGGGGTTCGTAGAGCATGCCGAAGGAAGAAGTAAATCCCGAACCTCCCGGAGCGAATGTTATCGAAAGGGTATCCCTGATTATCCAGGCATTGTTGTTCTGCTGTGTGGCTCTGTCCTCGAACTGAATAAATCCACGATTCACCCTGAGATAGGGAAGCATTCCCACATAACCGGCTCTGAAACCGAATACGAAATCCCTGTACCTGGGAGCGAGTCCCAGGAAAACACTGTAGTATCCGGTGGCTTCGAAATCCCTCAGGCTCAAATCGTATATGCTCTCACCGTCGTTTCCGTAAAGGAGCAACTTTATCGGATCCGTAGTGGCAGTTCCAAGATAGGCACCGGAAACCAGACCAGCCCCCCCATAGAATCCCCTGTAATTGAGCATCACCTGTGTGCCCGCAAATCCCCAGAGGAAATATTTCCCCCCATCGATTTCGGAAAGGAGCCTGGCCTTATCCTCATCAGACAGAGTTGCATTGATGTACTGGTTGTATAGGGAAAGACTCAGCCAGTTGTTGACACCGTAAGCCCTGACTTCCGGCAGTAAGAAGTAAAAATTGGGAAAGTAGAAAAGACCCGGTTCCGCAGGATTCATAAACGCCAGAACGCTCAACAACATCATTGTCCACCTCCCCGATTGATATCATACAGGGTCTCCACATAACCCCATATACCCAGGCTGTCCTCTGCTTTTATGTAAGCCCTGTAAGGATCCACCGGATTCCCCGGCAAATAACCGGAGATTTTCAGTCTGACCTGGCCCGCATGCTCGTTTATAAACCTGACACCGGCCGTATCGATGGAAAGAACTATCGTATCGTAAACGAAACCCGTGGAATATCCAGAAGGATCCTTGGGCGGATCCCTGAGTACGATACTTGCGACGAACATGGAATCCACATTGGTGACAGTATCCTTAAGCCACGCATCTACCAGGAAAACCATTGGTATGGACCTCCTGGAAAACAGATGAACCGTGGCACTGACGACAGAAGCATCGCCCATGCTGACCGAGTCGTTCAATCCCACATCCATCAAATTCTCCACGACGAGAGTGTCATGGGCCTCCAGATGCATCGGAGCATAAACCTCCAGAACAGAACTGTCCAGAAGCATTACCTCCCCCGTATAGGAAGAATATCCATACGCTTTAGCATAAACAACCGTGGATTCGGCCCTTATGTACAGATCCCGTATCGTGTATTCGAAGTAGCGGGAATTGGCGGGAATCGTGAGCCCCGTTATTTCTATGGTATCCGATGTCCCGGACTCCTTGAACAGCACTATGGCTTTCAGCTTGAGGTCCACATCTGCCTTAACAGTGTCTATATACAGCCTTACGACAGCATACACATCCCGGAGTATTATGCCCTGAGCCCCCCTCTTTATGGCTCCCGGTTTGTTGAAGTCCACATACACGACTGTAATGGCACTGTCCGGAGTTATAAGGGTATCCCTGTCCTCTCTTCCCACCTCTTTCCAGTAAACCTCGTCCCCCTGCCGAATAATCTTCGAGGAATCCCCCCCTGCCACGAATCGGGCTATGTTATAGAAGGATTCCGCGGTATCCCCCAGTGGAAACTTCACATTCACGCTCCAGGAGGGACCCGTATCCAGCTTCTCGACCCTGCATCCCCCCGCAAAAGCAAGCGGCATGAGGAAGAGGGTCGTCCATAAAAGTCTTCTCATCTCACTCCACCTCCTTTAAAACGAAGCCTTTTAAGTAAAGGCTCTCTGGAAAATTTAATCTGAAGGGATGGTCCCTGGACTGCCACAGCTCCTCCACCACATGAAAACTCCTCCTTTCCTCCATGGCCACCCTGTTCAGGCTCTCCAGAAGGTCTTCACCTTTTATGTGATATGCACAGCTAAATGTTACTAAATATCCACCTCTTTTCAATCTCTTCATCGCCAGACGGTGCAGTCTATCGTATCCCCTCATCGCATTCTCTTTCTTATTCCTGCGCTTTGTGAAGGCAGGGGGGTCCAGGATTATGAAGTCGAACTGCTCCTTCATGTCCTCCAGGACATCGAACACATTCCCCTGAATGATCCGCACCGCGTCATCGGAAATTCCATTGAGGGAAAGGTTCTCTCTCAAGAGCTCGAGAGCAACGCTCGACTGATCAATGGCAACAACTTCCGCGGGGTTTCTGTGCTTCAGGATATGGAGGGCAAATCCTCCCATGTAGGTGAATGCATCCATCACCCTCATTCCCTCTTCCACATACTTCATAACCCTGAGGTAGTTCTCCGACTGGTCCAGGAACATGCCTGTCTTCTGATGAACATCGAATCGAAAGAGTAAATCGTTTATCCTCGCCACATGGTCCTCAGGAATCTCCCCGTATATCAGTTCGCTTCTGGACTCCAGGCCCTCCCTTTCCCTCGATGGGGTGTCGCTCTTCTCATAGATGAAATCCGGTTCGAACAGCTCCAGCAGGGTCTTATAGATAAAGTCCCTCCGGACTTCCATCCCGTAGGTGAGAATCTGGACCACCATTCCGGATCCATATCTGTCCACGATGAGACCCGGAAGGCCGTCGCTTTCGCTGAAGATCATCCGGTAGGATTCCCGGAAACCCATGCGGACCCTGTACTGGTTCGATTTTCGAATCCTCTCTTTTATGAACTGGTTATCGAGGGGGACCGGCATCCGGGAATACATGCGGATTCTGATGTAGGAGTTGGGGTTGAAAATCCCTGCTCCCAGTATGTTTCCCATTCTGTCATAGAGGAGAACGCTGTCCCCCGCCTTCGGCTTTCCCTCTATCGACAGGATATCCCTTGCCATTATCCATGGATGGCCGGAAAAACGCCTGAGGATCACTTTAACCATAACAGTTCGAAAAGTTTAAAATCCACACAGATTTCCATCAAAAATCATGGGAAATCCCAGCTGAAATCCGTACCAGAAATTGATATGGACGCTCCACAGTCGATTATACCATAAAACCTCTCCACCTTTGTACGACTTCAGCTGTTTTTCTCTCCTTATTGCCTCACTCCTGGAGATAAGTCCCTCGTAGTACACAGGCTCAAGCGGAACTCTGCACCTCTTGACTTGCCCATGAAAGTATCGGGGCGCCGGGACTTGAACCCGGGACCTCTGCCACCCCAAGGCAGCGCGCTACCACTGCGCTACGCCCCGATATACGGAAACGAGATAAAACTTGTGAGCGATAAAATTTTAAAGGAACCGCCCGCTTCAATTCAAGGAGGCAACATCGAGATTAAAATTCTCCGGATGTCTCGAAGGGAGAAAATAGAAAGGGCAATGCGCAATAGACAGAAGGATCTGGCCCTTTATCTATACAAAGTCTCGAATCCCCACAACCTGTCGGCCATAATACGAACGGCAGAGGCTGTGGGTGTTCCATCCATATACTTCACGATGGAAGAAGATGTACCCTTCGAAATCAGCTCGGGTGTAACCATGGGGGCCCACAAATGGGTAAACCTTCATGAGGTTGAGGAACCCGATTCATTCCTCGAAGAAATGAAGAGAAAAGGCTTCAATCTGGTGGCAACGGCCCTGCGGGGCGATGCAATACACTTCAGGAATTACGACTTTACGCAGAAAACTTTGATCATTATGGGAAACGAGAGCAGAGGACTGGACGAATGGGTCATAGAAAAAGCAGATTACACCATAATAATACCCATGTACGGTATGGTACAGAGCCTCAATGTCTCTGTGGCCGCAGCGGTCATCCTCTACGAAGCCCTCAGGCAGAGGGAGGAAAAGGGAAAATATCCTGGATAAAAGGGGGCAATCGCCCCCTAAAATTACCTGACAAGTATGGATCCTGCCCTGCCCTTATCGTTTATGTAGAAGTATGCACCGGACGGAATATTACCGATGAATGCTCTATCTGAGCCCTTCCTTACGAATACCTTCCTCACGAGCTTTCCAGCGGTGTTATAGATTTCGATGTTCATATCTTCGGTAGCAGGAGCATTCAGGAAGAGATACCCATTTACCACACCCCTGACGAGCTTCGCATCGCCGGGCACGACGATCGTTTCGCTGGAGCCCACATAGTCGGGATTGTCCACAAGAACGACTCCCAGTATCCAGTCGTAGTCCAGACCATAATCCGTCAGCTGAGCCCATGCTCCACCGGCAACACTATCCGCACTGATCCAGCAACCCTTACCGGCAGTGCATCCATTCTCAGCACCCAGAGGGAATCCACCGGCAACATTATCGAGCTCCCTGGCCACATAGAACGGGAAGTTTCCAATGGTCAGGGCGGAGAGATCACCAGATGTAATCGTATCGATGTTGAACACGAGCAGACCGGGGGTTGTACCCACATCACCGACATTCTTCCTGAACAGGGCATTCAGGTGATCAGGTACACCGCCGTTGTCCGGATAGATGGCTATGTAATTGTTGCCCCCGCTCACACATGTTCCACCGGGTACGCAGTGGTAGAAGAAGATGGACTTTATGTACTTGCCGGAGAAGAGATAAAGGTCGCTGGAATCGAACTTCACCGCTATCCTGGTGGCACCAAGGGAACCGGTACCCGTACCGATAGCAGTTACTGCATCGAGCGTATCGGCATAGGTTATGGTGTCTCCTACCACCCTGTAGGTTACGAAGTTCACGGTGGCGGTCAGACTATCGTTGGCGGGGTTGTCATCGGGAGTCAGGCTGTGATAGGCAACGAATGTGGAAAGACTATCCACGCTTACACCCGAAATGAGCACAGTGTCCACAGCACCCGATACCAGAGACAGACCCGAGACAGTGTAAGGCGTACCATTGACCTCCAGCGTCACATCAAAACCGGTCTGGTCATTGGTTCCCACATTGGCGACAACCACCTTCGCATCACCGCTCATGGGCCATGTGGGCTCCTGCCCGGTGGGATAGAAGGTGTAGAAATCGAGAGAGGGAGGTATGATGGAAAGTATTGCAAGGTCGTTGGGGTCAGGAACGAGAGCACTGACAGTGATGTTATCGAATGCCACATTCCAGTTCCATCCACCGGCATCCACATATTCCAGTATAACGACGAGGCTCTCGGCACTGGAAACCAGCCCGGTTATATCGAAGGTCACCAGACCGGAGTCGTTGGTCGTGGTAAGGGCCCACTCATTCACCAGATTGGTGTCTGCCCATGCAGTGCCGTTAAAGGTGGCCACATAGACCCTTGCGGTATCATCCTGATCGTACGAATCGAAGCCATAATCGAAAGAGAGATAATATCCCACAGCACCCGTTGCAGTGGTCAGATCCACGACGGGGGAAATTGCCCTCTCCAGAGAAGGAGGAGCACCACCACCCGCAGCATCGTCATCGTAATTGAGGGCGTATGTACCGCAGTTGGTGGGCGGCTGATGAATACTGCTGCACTGCTGAACAGCAAAAGTGGCGCCATCGCCGTTCCCATCTATGATTGTCCAGCCAGCCGCATCCCCATCCTCGAAATCGTCGCTGAAGAGGACCACATTACCCAGAAGACTGGCTCCAGGTGCCGGTGAGGGCTTCACATACTCCACCCTCTCGCTTCTTCCCACAGCATCCCTGTAGTACTTCTCCGCTTTAGCGGATGCCCAGCCATCCACCTGCAGACCAGTACCAGCCACGAGTAATAACTCGAGCATAGTTCAACCTCCTTTTTCGTTTGAACCAATTTTAAATCTTAACCCCCATAAATTTCAAGCAGTCTGGTTAGCAATATTGGTAAAGGTCATGCAATTCAACAATTTGGGCAGGAAAACTTTCCATATACAATCGATTGGATTTTAAACCCAGCCCTGCGAAAAGCGAAACAGCACCAGCGGACAGTCCATGGACCGGACGGAGCTTCGATTAAAACTTTTTCACCAATAAACTTTAGAGCCGTGTCAGAAATATACGAACTGCTTGGAAAGTACACAGTGGTATTCGACATAGAGGATGAAGATGGGTATCTTCGTGCAATCGTGTCCATTCCCACAGAGGCGATGATGGAATCCCTCACAAGGGAATTGACCCGCCGGGGATACATACTGCAGGTGGAAAAAGACCCGCACTCCAGCCTCTATATCCTCAGCATAACGAAGCTTCCCGAGGAAAAGAGGAAATTCCCATGGATCAACCTGATTCTATTCCTCCTCACGATAATCACAACCATGATGGCCGGAGCCTTCCAGCAGGGGGTAAATCCATTCGAGGGGCTGAATATACTGAAGGGAATACCATTCTCCTTTTCCATCATGGCCATCCTGCTCGCCCACGAGATGGGGCATTATCTGATGTCGAAAAAGCACGGGGTAAGGGCCACCCTTCCATATTTCATCCCCTTTCCCCATCCCCTCATTGGGACGATGGGAGCACTGATAAGAATCAGGTCCCCCATTCCCGACAGGAAAGCCCTTCTGGAAATAGGGGCGGCGGGACCCTGGGCGGGTATGATAGTTGCAGTGCCCATTACCATAATAGGTCTGATGCTTTCCGATGTGGTACAGGTGAGCGGTCAGGAGGGTGTATATCTCGGAAACTCCCTCCTCTTCATGCTGCTTTCGAAAGCGATAGTGGGAAATTTACCCCCCGGATACGACCTCTACCTGCACCCGATGGCATTTGCAGGATGGCTGGGATTCTTCGTGACCAGCCTGAACCTCATACCCATGGGACAGCTGGATGGGGGGCATGTCATATACTCCCTCGTGGGAAAGAAAAGGCACAGGGTAATAGCCCGCATAACATGGGCATTTCTTGTAGTGGCGGGAATTGTGTGGTGGAAGGGATGGCTCACATGGGCAATCATAGGGTTACTGCTTGGACTGGATCACCCGGAGCCCCTCAATGACCACATACCGCTGAAGAGAAGGGAAAAGATGCTGGCTATTGCCTCCATCATCCTGTTCTTCCTCACATTCGTTCCAAATCCCATAGTGGTAAAGGGGATGTGAATAAAATGAGGTCTCTGCTCTTCCTTATAACGAAAATGATTCAGGCGGCAGGCATAGGATTTTCGGTTATGGCGCTGTTTGCAGGAGTAAGGGGCTCCATGAAGTGGGAGATGATGCTATTCGCCATCGGTCTGGGAATATTCATCTTCGGCAGGTGGCTGGAAAAATACTTTTCATAGCTGTGCCTTTAAACTTTGGCGTTGAATAAAAGGAGGGTGGGTTATGAAGGCATACATTGTGAGGAATGTTCATGATGTGAATCACGCAATAGAAAAGTTAGAAAATGCACTCCTGAGAAACAATATCCACTTTTTGAAAGTGGAGCGCATCGAGGGGAAGAGGAACTGGCTGAAGATAACGGTTCTGGACATGAGGCATGCAAAAATAACAGATATAGAATTTCTGACCATCCCTTCCAATGGGACCGTCAAATTCTATGAAAGAAAAGGAGCATGAAGCCCTTTATCCTGGAGCTGGGCGTTGAGGAACTTCCGCCCTTCGAGATAGAATCCCTTGAGGAACAGCTTAAAGAAAATTTTGTGAAAGTCCTGAATGAAGAGAGGTTCGAGTTTTCCGGTATCCGAACCTACTCAACTCCCCGGCGGATAGCCGTATTCGTGCAGACCCTGTCGGACAGGGGAAGGGATGTGGAAATGGAGGAGGTGGGTCCTCCCCTCGAAATAGCAAAGAAGGAAGGACGGTGGACCAGAGCCGCAGAAGGGTTCGCCAGGAGGCTCGGCATATCGGTGGATGAACTTTACGAAGTCCGCAGGGGCAACAAGGTCTATGTGGCCGGCAGGAAGGTGCAAAAGGGAAGATCCATAGAAGATGTCCTTCAGGACAGAATCGGAAGCATCATATCTTCCCTCCGCCAGAAGAAAACGATGAGGTGGCTTCCCTTTCAGAATATTCCCTTCATACGGCCGATCCGGTGGATACTGGCCCTTTATGGGGATAGGGTCATTTCCTTCACCTTCCTCAATCTGCGCTCGGATAGATATACCTACGGGCATAGGCTACTATCCGGAAAGTTAGAAGTCCCCTCCGCACAGGAATACGAAAGGATTCTGAAGGAAAACTATGTAATCCCCGACCGCCTCGAAAGGTATGAAATGATGATGAGGGAGATCGAGGAAGAAAAGGGGAATCTGGAACCCTACAGGGACGAAAGCCTCTACAGGGAAATCAATGGACTGGTGGAATATCCGCAGGCTGTGGTGGGACAATTCGATGAGGTGTATCTGGAACTACCGGAGAGGGTCGTCATCACTGCCATGAAGGTACATCAGAGGTACATCGCCCTTTTCGAAAATGGGAGGCTCGCCAGCAAATTCATCGCAATCATCAACAACCTGAAGGAGTACAGGGACAACATCGTGCCCGGACTCGAAAAGGTTTTAAAAGCACGGCTGGAGGATGCCCGGTTCTACTATGTGCAGGACACGAAAAAACCCCTCATAGAGTATCTGGAGGAACTCAGGGACATCGTATGGCACACCAGTCTGGGAAGCATGTACGATAAGGTCATGAGGGTAAAGGACCTGTCCCTCTGGATGGCGGACAAACTGGGCGCCAGGAGGGATGTGGTGGAAAGGGCATCTCTCCTCTACAGAAATGACCTGGCCACCCTCATGATAAGGGATGGAAAGGAATTCACAGAACTGGAGGGATACATAGCAAGCGAATACGCACGGGCATCCGGTGAGAACCCCGAGGTGGTTCAGGCCATATACGATTACACCCTGATGGAAGAACCCCGAAGTCTGGAAGGCGCCATTCTGGCCATAGCGGACAGACTGGATACCATCGTGGGAATTCTGTCCACGGGATACAGGGTGAAGGGCTCCTACGACCCCCTGGGAATCAAAAAAGCTCTCTATGGGATATTCGACACCATCATAGGAAAGGGCATACACCTGGACATAAACGCCGCCATAGAAAAAGCCCTCGAAATATACGGACTGCAAGACTCCATCGACGATTACAGCAGTTTCGTCTTCTCCCGCCTCGAAAACTATCTGGAGGAGAAAGAAGGAATAAGATGGGACATAGTCGATGCGGTAATTAACTCGGGGCTCGACGATATATACGAGATTTACGCGAGGGCAAAGTTCTTAAATCGCTTCAGAAGAGAAAATCCACAACTGTTCGAAGAAATCGTCACGGGTCAGAAGAGGGCGGGCAACATCCTCAAAAAGGCCGATTCCATACCGGAAGTGAGAAAAGAGCTGTTGAAAGACCCCCACGAGAAACAGCTGTACGAAACTGCCATACGGATAAGACAGCCCCTCGAAGAAGCCCTCGCACAGAAGGATTACCCGAAAGCGATGGAACTCCTGCTACAGGTGAAGGGGAAAATAGATGCCTTCTTCGACAATGTATTCGTCATGGTGGACGATGATGAGCTCAGGAACAACAGGCTCGCCCTTCTGAAAATGGTTAAGGGTCTGTTCGACAGGATGGCGGATTTCTCCAGAATCCAGATAGAGGGAAAGTAAGAAACGCTAAACCCTGCTCAAATCTTCCTGGGAACAGCGGACAAAATCTTCCCTATGACATCCTCCACTTTCACTCCCTCGGCTTCGGCCACGAAGTTCAGGATAATCCTGTGCCGCACGACATCCGCAAAGATAAAAGCCACATCCTCAGTCGTGGTATATTCCCTTGCCTCCATGAAAGCCCGCGCTTTTGCCCCCATTATGAGGGACTGGGATGCACGGGGACCGGCCCCCCACTGCACGAATTCCCTCACAATATCCACGGATGAAGTCTCCGGACGGGTCTGCCTGACGAGCTCCACCGCATAGCGGATTACATGCTCCCCCACGACCACATCCCTCACCCTCTTCTGAAGTTCCAGAACCTCTTTTCTGCCCAGAACCGGATTAACCCGGGGCACTTCCCCGGAGGTGGTGCGCTCCACTATCTCCACTTCCTGCTCGAAGCCCGGATAATTCAAATTGATCTGCATCATGAACCTGTCCAGCTGGGCTTCGGGAAGGGGATATGTACCCTCCTGCTCTATGGGATTCTGGGTAGCAAGGACAAAAAAGGGCTCTTCCAGAACATAGGTTTTACCCATGACGCTGACTTTCTTCTCCTGCATGGCCTCCAGAAGAGCCGCCTGCGTCTTGGGGGGAGTCCTGTTTATCTCATCCGCCAGAATTACATTGGCGAATATGGGACCCCTGACGAACTGAAACACCTTTCTGCCATCCACCTCCTGTATAATCTCAGTTCCCACGATATCCGAGGGCATGAGGTCCGGAGTGAACTGGATACGGCTGAACTTCAAATCAAGGGCTCTGGAGATGGTTTTCACCATGAGCGTCTTGGCCAGTCCGGGAACCCCCACAAGAAGAACATGCCCCCCCGAAAGGAGAGATATCAGAACCCTATCGACCACATCATCATAACCCACTATTACCTTGTGGATTTCCTGCTTCAACCTGTCCAGATTGCCCGACACGATGGCCATAATCTTACAGGATACCCTTCTCCCTGAGCTTTTCCTCCAGCTCCCTCAACTCTTCCTCCCGAATACCCTCTTCTTTCTCCCGCGTCATCACATAATAAATCACCCCCACGATGGAGAGCACAAATACCACCCAAGGCATTATCCAGATGAGCGAAAAGAAGCCCTTCTTCGGGGGTTCGGCGAGGACCTCCTCCCCATAGATTCCCACGAAATAATCCAGGATCTCCTTTTCAGATTTTCCTTCCAGCAAAAGTTCCTTTATCTTCAGGCGCATATCCCTCGCCAGGTCCGACTGGGAATAAGCAACGGTTTCACCTGCACATACGAGGCACTTAAGTTTTTCTGCAATCTGAAAAACCCTGTCGTCGATTCCGGTCGTATCCACCGGAGTCCCGGATATCACGAGGAGAGAAAGAACAGCAAGCATGGATTAATTTTAAAGAATCCCTTCAAGCACCTTCTCCAGATGATGGGAATCATAGATTCGAATTACAGGAAACAGGCCCCTTCCGTACAGAAACTTTCCATCCATATCCAGGATATAGATCCTGTATCCCATATTTATGGCATGGGTAATGATCCCCTCCATATCACCGGCCCCCGCCGCGCAGATGACGCCGGAACCCTTTATATTTTTCCTCGTCTCCTCTGCCCTCCGGAGGGCATTGAGCGCGGGAATACCCCTTTCGTACCTGCAGAAAGAAAACCTCAGCTTCTTACCCCTCACACTGACCTCCATAAGATCCTCCTCTTGAAGTGCGGAACTGCGAAACAGGAAATTCATACTTAAGGGACCGCGAAAAACGATTCCAACGAACTTCATGACTGTGAAAATTTTACAGGGGAAAAGCGCGCCCGGGAGGACTCGAACCCCCAACCTGCGGATTCGTAGTCCGCCGCTCTATCCAGTTGAGCTACGGGCGCACAGGTGTGATTAAATTTTAAAGCATTCCGACGGAAATACTTCTAATCGGATCCGGCCGGCTGAAGCACAGGAAAACCGGCCCTTTTCCAGGCCTCTATACCCCCCTTCAGGTTGTAGGCCCTGTATCCCCTGTTTCGGAGCTTTACAGTAACCGCATAACTGTCGGTTCCGGTATTGCAATAGACCAGTATATTCCTCCCCTTCCATTCCCTTATGGTCTTCTTCATCTTCTTATCCCTATCGAGATTATCGAAGCGCTCTCTGGGAATATTTACAGCCCCCTCGATATGGCCGGAGGAATACTGCCCGACAGGACGAACATCCAGCACCACAGCCCCTTCCTCTATTAGCTTCTTAGCATCGTGAGGAGAGAGCTCCAGTATAAGGGGCCTGTCCATAACCTTCTGAAGCTCCATAACCCTGCGGCACTTGGAGCATATTCCATCGGGGGATGAGGTGGGCTGGCCACATATACGGCATGTCTGAAGAACCTCTTCCTTCTTTTCCTTTTCCTCCTCATGCTTTCTGTAGAATTCGTACATGGGGATGAGCTTCTTCGTAAACACGGAAAGGAGCTGATGCTTCACATTGGGATTCCTTTCCTCCATCCTGTCCAGAATCTGTTTATAGTAGGAGACGGAAGCCCCAAGTGCATGGGGACAGCTGCACGACTGGACCGGAAGCTGGTTCAAAACCACATATATGAGATTTTCCCGCTCCGGTGTCGTAATCAGGGGTTTTATCTTCCGGGGTTGCCCCGGAACGAGGGGCCTGAGAACGGGCCTGAGCCTGGATATGGACTCGAAATCCCCCGCGAAGAAGGATGCGAACATGGTTCCCACAGTATCATCCAGGTTATGGCCGGTCGCAACCACATCCGCATCCACTTCCGCCGAGAGGCGGGAAAAAATGTTCCTCTTGACTATACCGCACACCGAACACATCTTGCGGCCGTATCTGGTCCGCAGGAAATCATCTATGGTATAACCCTCCCTCTCCTTCAGGTTATAGACCTCCAGAGGCACTTCCAGCATCGAAGCCAGCTTCCGAACCACCTCCTCCAGGTGGTCGGAATAATAAGCTATACCGAGGTTTATATGGATTGCGATTATATCCTGCTGAGGAAAAGCTTTCTTGAGGGCATGAAGAAGGGCCACGCTGTCCTTTCCACCGGAGACAGCAACGGCCACCCTTTCCCCGGGCCTGAACATCTTATACTTCTCCACTGTCCTGCGAACCCGGTTTAAAAAGAACTCGTTGAAACAATCTTTGCAGAGTTTCTGACGGGCGTATTTTATATCGACCACAGCCTCATTCACCCTGCACCTGCTGCATTTGACTCCAAGGGGCTCGATTTTCAGGCGATAATCGTGTATCCCACATGTGGCATATTTGATCTCCATAAGAGCCAAATTTTACAGAATTTCGAGCACGAATGTAAAAACAACCTCAGCAACTCTCTTCTATGTTCTGATACAAATTTCGAGAAACTCAGGATAAGAAATCCACCGATGACCCTTCACCTGGAGCGAATATTCTCCAGGCTGTCCAGCTTCTCCAGAAGTTCCTCCATGGCCCTCACGAAACCGGGCCCGGGGCGATTGAAGAGGTCGGGATTGACATATACGATTCTCCTATTTTTCACCGCATCCACCTCCTCCCAGAACTCCCTTTCCCACGGAGGTTTTACCCTACGATGAGAGATAATTATGAGCTGTGGATTCCTGCTTATCACCTGTTCCTGCTGCACCTGAAAGTATCCGGCCCTGTCGGAGAAGATATTTCGAAGTCCTGTTCGGGAAATGATGTCGTTTATAAAAGTGCTGTCCCCGGCCGTGTATATGGGATCCAGCCAGAGTTCTACAAAGGTAGTGTAGTGATACTTCTTACCGGACAAGAGCCTTTCCACCTCTTTTCTCAGACTGTCCACGACGAATCGGGCCCTTTCTTCCCGTCCGGTAAGTCTCCCAATCTCTATTATCGATTCGAATATCTGTTCGATGGATTCGGGATTCACTTCCACGGTCTTCAGACCCATTTTCTCGAGTTCTTCCTTCACCTTCCTCTGCATGGGCATGGTAAGGATTACAAGGGTGGGCCTGAGGGAAATGAGTTTCTCATAATCGGGCTTAATCATACTGCCCACCACCGGTTTCCCGTAAGCGCTGTCTATGTCCGAAACCCCTGCGAGCACATCCTGCGCTCCAAGCAGGTAAATGGTCTCCGTGGCACTGGGAACCAGAGAAACTATACGCTCTTCCTCCCGAACGGACTTCTTTTCACCAGAGCAGGCATGGAGGAGGAAAAGGGATACCAGAGCGAAAAACAGGAGTCGGAAAGAACTCATAGGATTTCCTTGCTCACATACAGGATGACTACAGAGCCCTTTGGAATCTCCTTACCGGGAGGAGGGGACATTTCCAGCACTATGTCGCTTTCGTATTCTTCGCTCTCCACATACTCCACCTTCACCTCAAATCCAAGGTCCTTGAGGATGCTCTCCGCTTTATCTCTGGGCTTTCCTATGAGATCAGGAACCTGAACCAGTGTAATGCCGGCGCTGACCTTCAGAAAAACCCTGCGTCCCTTCTTAACCCTGTAGTCGGAAGCAGGATCCTGCTCCAGAACAGCCCCGGCAGGAACATCTGCAGACGGAATCAGGGTATCCACTATGGGGACCAGTCCCCTGTCCTTAAGGAGCGCGGCGGCGCTGTCCACATTCAGGCCAACCACGGAGGGAACGATTACTTCCTGCCCCTTCCGTACGACCCAGGGCATTAAAAAGAAGTTGAAGATAACGAACAGAAAAGCCCCCACGATTACGAGGCCCAGAAGATAATAGAAGATTTTCCGAAGGGCATTCATGATGTCCGGTCAATTTTAAAGTCGGGCCACCGAGCCCTATCCCCTTAAACCCAGGGCCTTCTCTATCCGCCCGGTGACCTCCTCCACCGAACCAACACCATCCACCCTTACCAGTATCCCCTTCCCCTCGTAGTAATCTATAAGGGGCTGGGTTTGTTCCTTATACACTCTGAGCCTGTTGTCTATGACCTCCGGCTTATCGTCCATGCGGCCCCTCGCCAGAAGGCGCCTCTTCACCTCATCATCGGGGACATCGATGTAAACAACCCTGTCTATTTCCGTTATCCGCTCCAGCCCCTTCGCCTGATTGAGGGTGCGGGGAAACCCATCGAGAATAAAACTGTCCAGCCCCTTTATGTGCTTCTCTATAATGCGGAGTATTATTTCATCGGGCACCAGCTCCCCCTTCTCCATGTACTGCTTCACCACCCTGCCCAGCTCCGTCCCCCTATTGACTTCGGAGCGGAGGATATCGCCCATGACTATCTTGGGAATATTGTAGCGGGAAGAGATTATCTCCACCTGAGTTCCCTTACCGGCGCCGGGAGGACCGAGGAATACCACCTTCATGTTCTCCACCCCCTTATCTTACCCTTCTTGATGAGGGCATCGTACTGGCGCATCACGAGGTAGGAGTTTATTCTGTTGACGAGATCCAGAATAACACCCACTATAATGAGGATTCTCGTCCCTCCGAAGTAAAAGGGAATGTTCAGCCATTTGGTTACATGATAGGGAAGTATGGCCACGAGTCCGAAGAATATGGCCGCAGGCAGAAGGATTCTGGACATGACCCTGTCTATGTATTCGGCGGTCTTCTCACCGGGACGCACTCCAGGAATAAAACCCCCATACCTCTGGAGATTTTCCGCTATATCCTTGGGATTCATAACAACGGAAGTGTAAAAGTAGGCGAAGAAGATGACCAGAACAAAAGTCAGCAGATCATAGAGCCATGTGCCGGGCTGGAAGTACATCTGCAGAAAGGTGCGGATGGTGGGATTGGTTATGGCTGTGGCTATAGTCTGGGGAAATATAAGAATACTCTGGGCAAAGATGATGGGGATGACACCGGCGGCATTCACTGTCAGGGGCAGATAGGTGGTCTGTCCACCAACCACACCCCTGCCCACTACCCTCTTGGCGTAATGGACGGGTATTCTCCTCTGAACCTCCGTTGCAATGACAACAGCAGCAGTAATGAGGATAACGAACACCGCAAAGATCAGGGCGTTTATCCAGCTGGTTGCACCCGAAGATACCAGCCTTATGACATTCATTATCTCCTGAGGAATCGTGTCCAGACTGCCTATGAGAATCAGAACGGATGCACCGTTCCCCAGACCGTGGTCCGTTATCAGCTCACCGAGCCACATTACGAATATGGCTCCAGCAACCAGAGCCAGAACTGTGGTAAGAATGAAGCCCAGCCCCGGATTTGGCACTATGGGAAGACCATCCGGAGTCTTAACCGTCTGGAGGAAAGAGCTTATTCCGAATGCCTGAACCGCCGCCACCAGAACAGTCAGAAGCCGGCTGTACTGGTTAATCTTCCGCCTTCCGTGTTCCCCTTCCTTCTGAAGCCTCTGGAGATTGGGAAGGGCCGCAGAGAGAAGCTGCATGATAATGGAAGCGGATATATAGGGCATTATTCCGAGGGCGAAGATGGAGGCACGGGAGAGAGCACCTCCTACGAATATGTCATAGACCCCGAAGATGGTTCCCCTCATGCTTTCGAAGAACTTGGCCAGGGCGGCCGCATCCACACCGGGAACGGGAATATGAGTGCCTATACGGAATACGGCTATGATGAGGAGAGTGAAGAGTATCTTGTCCCTCAACTCCTTGATCTGGAAAATATTCTGGGGCTGGTTAAACATGTCAGCTCTCCTCTATAGTGCTTCCGCTCTGCTGTATAATCTCCAGAGCTTTTCTGGAAAATTTCGCTATACCTCTGAAGGTAAGCTTCTTCGTGAGGGTGCCTTTTCCGAGTATCTTAACAGGGACATTTGTGTAGTGAATAAGCCTCCTTTCGAGCAGAGTCTGTACGCTCACGATTTCTCCATCGGAGAACTTCTCCTCTATCCTCTCCAGATTGACAATCTGATACACCTTCGCAAAGGGGTTCTTGAATCCCCGCTTGGGGAGCCGTCTGTATATGGGTGTCTGTCCACCCTCGAACCAGACCTCCTTGGGGCCACCAGCACGGGCCTTCTGACCCTTGTGCCCCTTGCCGGCCGTCTTTCCCCAGCCGGAGCCGGGACCCCTTCCAACTCTCCTTCTATAAAACTTCGTTCCTTTCTTCGGCCTGAGATTATGAAGCCCAATCATTCTATCTCCTCCACTTCGATATACTGGGAAACCTTTTCTATCATCCCCCGTATGGATGGGGTGTCCTTCTGAACAACAGTCTGATTTATTCTCCGCAGACCGAGGGAGCGGATGATCTTCTTGTTCTTCCCGTGCATCCCTATAAGACTCCTCTTAAGCGTTATCCTGAGCTTCTTCATTGGCCTTCACCTCCTCCTTTGCTCCTTCATCCTTCTTCTCGTACTTCTCAGGAAACCTGTTGCGCATCACATACTGGGGATCCTTGAGCATCTGGAGCCCTTCCATGGTAGCCTTCAGCAGGTTGACGGGGTTCGTGGATTTTCCCAGCACCTTGGTGAGAACATTCTTGTACCCCGCAGCCTCCAGAACAGCACGCACAGGCTGAGAAGCGATTATTCCGGTTCCGGGTGCGGCGGGTTTCATAAGAAGCTTGATTGCACCGAACTTAACATAAATGGGATGGGGCAGGGTGCCGTTGATCACCACAACCTTCTTGACATCCTTCCTGGCCTTCCTGAGGGCCTTGGCAATGGCATCGGGAACCTCCGCAGCCTTACCGTGTCCTATACCGACCCTGCCTTCACCATCCCCCACAACCACCCAGGCGGACATCCTGAAAGTACGACCACCTGCCCTCATCTTTGCCGTTCTCTTGATTACCACCACCTTTTCGGTGAAATTGCCTTCCATAGCAAACCTCCTTAAAACTCCAGTCCTCCCTCTCTGGCTCCCTCTGCAAGGGCCTTTACTCTGCCGATGTACCTGTAGCCAGCCCGGTCAAAAGCAACCTTCCTGTATCCCTTCTCAATAGCACGTTTTGCTATGAGCTGTCCCACCAGTTTTGCGGCTTCGGTCTTGGTCTTTCCCCTGAGCTCCTCACGGATTTCGGGAGAAAGGGTAGATGCACCGGTTATAACGATTGCAGGTCCAACGGGACTATCTATAACCAGCTGAGCGTATATGTGTTTGTGGCTTCTGAAGACCACCAGCCTGGGTCTCTCGGGGCTTCCCTTAACCTTCCTTCGAACCCTGAGATGCCTCTTCCTCCTCTTTAAGGCCCTGTCCTTCGCAAGATGCTTTTCCCTGATCCTTACAGACATGGCATAACCTCCTTACTTGGCTCCAGCCTTACCGGGTTTGAGTTTCAGTTGCTCATCGGCATAGCGAATTCCCTTACCCTTGTATGGATCAGGGGGCTTGATTTCCCTTATCTGGGCAGCCACCATCCCTATCTTTTCCTTGTCGGGGGATTCGAGTATGATCCTGTTCTGGCCTTCCACCTTTACATCGACCATCGGAGGAACTTCGTATTCGGGATTGTGGGAATAACCGACCGTGAAAACGAGTTTCCTTCCCTGAAGAGCAACCCTGTAACCCGTCCCCTCCACGATGAGCTCCTTGCGGTAGGGCTTCACCACGCCCTGAATCATATTGTTTATGATTCTCCAGACAGTTCCCTGTATGGCTTTGTGGAACTTCTCATCGCTCAGGCGCCTCACCCATATCTCATTCTTCTCCTTATCGTAGTCTATGATCACATCGGGGTGAAACACTTTTTCAAGCTCCCCCTTGGGACCCTTTACCTTAACCCGGGTCCCCTCTATCTCCACATTTACTTCCTTCGGAACCCTTATGGGCTTCTTCGCCAGTCTCGACATATTACCAGACCTCCGCTAAAACTTCTCCACCCACCTTCATCTTCCTGGCTTCCCTGTCCGAGAGTATTCCCCTGGAAGTGGAGACTATGGCAATGCCCAGTCCGTTCATAACCCTGGGTATATCCCTGTATCCCATGTAAATCCTCCTTCCGGGCTTGGAAACCCTGCGAACATCTGTAATCATGGGAGAACCATCCGGATAATACTTGAGCCTGACGATGATCTTTCTCTTTGCGGGATTCTCATCGTCAATTACCCGGTAATCGAGGATGAACCCTTCCCTCTTGAGGACATCGAGTATCGACTCCTTAAGCTTGGAATAGGGATAGATTTCCACCTCTTCCTTACCCCTCATCTGGGCATTCTTGATCCTGATGAGCATATCGGCAATCTTATCCGTCATCATGGCGGTTCCTCCTTACCAGCTGGCCTTAATCACTCCGGGCAGCTTGCCCTCGAGGGCCAGTTCCCTGAAGCATATACGGCAGAGCCCGAACTTTCTTATATAACCGTGATCCCTGCCGCACCTCTTACAGCGGTTTCTCTTTCTGGTCCTGAACTTGGGTTTCCTCTTTGCCTTCTCTATCTGCGCCTTTGTTGCCATACTTATTCCCTCCTTTCAAATGGAAAGCCAAATGCTTCCAGCAACTTATAGGCCTCCTCATCCGTCTCTGCAGAAGTGACGATGGTAATGTCCATACCGAAGACCTTCTGGACCTTATCGATATCTATCTCGGGGAATATGGTATGCTCATCGACTCCAAAGTTGTAGTTTCCCTTCCCGTCGAACTTATCCCGGGGCAGACCCCGAAAATCCCTGACTCTGGGAAGGGCAAAGTTGATGAGCCTGTCGAGGAAGTCATAAGCCCTGTTCTTCCGGAGGGTCACCTTGAGGGCAATGGGAACACCTTTACGGAGCTTGAATCCTGCAACAGCTTTCTTGGAGCGGATAACTACCGGCTTCTGCCCGGTGATTAAAGCCAGGTCCCTGGCGGCCAGGTCTATGATCTTGGGATCCTCCACCGCCTCACCCAGGGCCGAGTTAACCACAATCTTGATGATTCGAGGAACTTCGTACCTGTTCTTATATCCCAGCTCCTTCATCAGCCGGGGAACAACCTGCTCCTCGTATATCTTCTGTAGCCTTGCCTTTGCCATCAGTCGATCACCTCCCCTGACTTCTTGGCATATCTGACCTTCTTTCCGTCCACAATTTTGAATCCAACGCGGGTGGGCTCACCGGTCTTGGGGTCTATGAGCATCACATTGCTTATGTGAATGGGGGCCTCCTTCTTCACCTTGCCGTGGGGTTTGCTTTCGGAGACGAATCTCTGGTGGCGAACCACTATATTGACACCCTCGACGATCACGCGAACGGGTTTTCTCGTCTTCTCATCGTATATGACCTTCAGGACCTTACCCTTCTTTCCCTTATCCCTGCCGGAAATCACTATCACATAATCGCCCTTCTTTATCCTGGCAGCCATTACCACACCTCCGGAGCAAGGGAAACGATTCTCATGAATCCTCTGTCCCTGAGTTCTCTGGCGACAGGTCCGAATATTCTGGTTCCCTTGGGTTCACCGGCCTGGTTGATCAGGACCACAGCATTATCGTCGAATCTTATATAGGAGCCGTCCTTGCGTCGAACCTCTTTCTTCGTGCGAACCACAACAGCCCTGTGGATTGTCCCCTTCTTAATATCGGAGTTGGGAATGGCCTTCTTTACTGTCACAACCACTATATCCCCCACAGTGGCAGAAACCCTTCCCTTCTTCTTACCGGAACCCTTAAGGACCCTTATTATCATGGCTTCCTGCGCACCGCTATTGTCCGCAACCCTGACCCAGGTAAAGTCCTGAATCATGACTCTTCGCTCCTTCTAATAATCTTCTTTATGTACCACCTCTTGAGCCTGGAAAGGGGCCTCGTCTCCTCTATCAAAACCACATCGCCCACTCTGGTTTCGTTATTCTCGTCATGGGCATAGAACTTCTTGCGAACCTTTATGTACTTTCTGACCTTGGGATGCTTCTTGAAGCGCTCCACCACAACCACACGGGTTTTGTCCATCTTATCGGAAACCACCACTCCGATTCTCTGCTTTCTCATGGCCTGATCCCCCTTTCGTTCAATACTGTAAGAACCCTGGCTATGTTCCTCCTGGCTATGCGGAGAGAAGCAGTGTCCTCCAGCTGTCCGAATTTGTGCTTGATCCTCATTTCGAAGAGCTCCTTCTTCAGTTCCCTGTACTTCTGTATGAGTTCCTCGTCGGAAAGCTCCCGAAGATCCCTTGCCTTCAGCGGTTTCATCACACACCTCCCTCGCTTCTCTTAACTATCCTGGTTCTGATGGGAAGCTTGTACTGGGCAGCCCGCAGGGCTTCTATGGCAACTTCCTCGGGAACTCCCGCGATTTCGAATAGGATCTTTCCGGGCTTGACCACAGCCACCCACTTGTCCACATTACCCTTTCCTCCGCCCATACGGGTCCCTTCGGGTCTCTTGGTAACGGGCTTGTCGGGGAATATGCGTATCCACAGCTTTCCGGTCTTCTTCATCTTACGACCAATCGTAACACGGCAGGCTTCTATCTGATTTGCAGTAATCCATGCGGGCTCCAGTGCCTTAAGGGCATAATCGCCGAAGGCGATATACCATCCCCCCTTGGCTTTCCCCTTCATTCTGCCCCGGCGCTGTTTTCTCCACTTCACCCTCTTGGGCATCATCATGGCCTACAGCCTCCTTTACTCTATGGTGGGCTTTTCCACCCTGTCACCCTTGTATATCCACACCTTGACACCGATGGTTCCGTAGGTGGTAAATGCGGTGGCGTATCCGTAGTCTATATCGGCACGGATGGTCTGAAGGGGCACCCGACCCTTTATGTACCACTCCTTACGGGCAATTTCAGCCCCTCCCAGCCTTCCCTTGGCCTGCACCCTTATACCCTTGGCACCCAGCTTCATGGCCACCTCGACAGCCCTCTTCATGACGCGCCTGTGATTGGCCCTCTGCTCGATTCGGCGGGCAATGTTCTGCGCAACCAGCTGGGCATCCAGTTCGGGAACGCGAACCTCGGGAACATTGATGGCAATCCTCTTATTGCCGAGGTGCTGGGAGAGTTCCTTCTTGAGGCGCTCCACCTCGCGGCCGCCCTTTCCGATTATTACACCGGGACGGGCACTGTGGATGTTGATGACGATTTTGTCTCCAACCCTGTCTATGACGATCTTCGAAATCTGCCCGTTGGGATACCTCTTCCGGATATAGTCCCTTATGAAGTTGTCTTCCTGTATATACCTGGCATAGTCCTTATCGGAGGCGTACCAGTGGGCCTCCCAGTCCTTATTTATTCCAAGCCTGAAACCTATGGGATTGACTTTCTGGCCCATTACTTAAGCACCTCCTTTCTCGCATTGTAGGGCAATTTAATTGCCTCTTTGTAGGCTTCCCAGTCCTTCTTCTCCACCACATGAACCGTCAGGTGGGAGGTCCTGCGGGTGAAGGTGGCATATCCGCCGAACCTCATGGGCTTGACTGCGGGCTTGAGAATCTTCCACTGGGGTCCCTTATCCACTTTGGCAAAGACCATCAAATCTTCCAGATCCACAGCATCAGCCCCTGCCTTTTCTTTATAGGAAGCTATTGCAGATTTCAGAGCTTTCAGGAAATATACGGCGGGACGCTTGCGGGTGAACTGAAGGGTTTCCATGGCAGTCTTCGCATCCATTCCCCTTATGATATCGGCCACCAGCTTTGCCTTCTTGGGAGAAATCCTGACCCTTCTCAGATGAGCCTTTCCGACCAGAATCATATCACTTTCCTCCCTTTACCTTGGCAGTCTTGTCCTTGTGTCCACCGAAGAATCGCGTGGGAGCGAATTCGCCCAGCTTGTGTCCAACCATGTCCTGTGTCACATAGACGGGTATGAACTTCTTTCCGTTGTGCACCATGAAGGTGTGCCCGACGAATTCAGGAAGAATGGTGCTCCTGCGGGACCAGGTTTTAATGGGCTTCTTCTCACCCTTTTCGTTGAGCGCCTTTACCTTCTTGAGCAACTTGGGGTCAACATACGGCCCCTTCTTTATTGACCTTCCCATTACTTACCCCTCCTCTTAACTATGAACTTATCGGAAGGCTTGCGGGGTCTGCGGAACTTTCCACCCTTGGCAATCCATCCCCAGGGGCTCTTGGGAATCTTACCCTTATTCCTGCCTTCACCACCACCCAGAGGATGATCCACGGGGTTCATCGCCATTCCTCTGACATGGGGCTTGCGTCCCATCCAGCGGGTCCTTCCGGCCTTACCCCAGTTGATGTTCTCCCAATCCACATTGGAAACCTGACCGATGGTGGCTCTGGATCTTACATGAATCTTGCGAATCTCACCGCTTGGAAGCTGTACGAATGCGTAATTCCCCTCCTTGGACAGAATCACAGCGCTCGTTCCGGCCGCCCTTACCAGCTGACCACCCCTCCCCGGAATCAGCTCTATGTTGTGTATGGGAATACCCTCGGGTATGAACTTGAGGGGAAGGGCATTTCCGCTTTTGATTTCGGGCTCCAGCCTCTTGCTCTCCAGCGCTTCGTAGGAATAGGATATGACCTCATCTCCCACCTTTATATCCTCGGGGGCTATGATGTAGCGCTTTTCTCCATCGGGGTACTGTATCAGGCTTATGAAAGCAGTCCTGTAGGGGTCGTATTCTATGGAAAGGACTTTCGCTGGCTCGTCGAACCTGTCCCTCCTGAAGTCGATGATTCTGTAGAGCCTCTTGTTTCCACCACCGCGGAATCGGATGGTGACCCTTCCCTGATTATTCCTTCCAGCGGATTTGCGCAGGCGCTGGGTCAGGGATTTTTCAGGCTCCTCCTTCGTTATGTACTTGGAGTAATCTATGACCTCCATGAAACGCCTGGAAGGCGTATAGGGCCTGAACTTCTTTATCGGCATGGCTTACACTCCTTCTAACTGCTCTATCTTCTCGCCTTCCCTGAGCTTCACATAGGCTTTCTTCCAGTGGCGGGTGTATCCAATATGCCTTCTGGAGCGGATATTCCTGCGGGGCTTGGGCTTGACGATGAGGGTGCGGACCTTCTCAACCTTAACACCGAAGAGCTTCTCTACAGCCCTCTTTATATCCACCTTGGTGGCCTTTAGATCCACCTCGAAAACATAGGTCCTCTGCTCGTCCCTCAACCTCAATGCCTTTTCCGTCAAAATGGGCCTCTTTATCACATCGTGCAGTCTCATAACAGCCTCTCCTTCAACTTCTCCACAGCCGACTTCTCCAGCAAAATGTATTCATGGGAAACCACATGGAGGGTATTGACATCGCTGGCGGGCACGACATCCACATTGGGAATATTGCGGGCAGACAGGTACAGGTTCTTATTCAGCTCACCGGGTACGAAGAGGACCTTCTTTCCATCGAGGGTGATTTTCTTCAAAAGAGAAGCTATATTCTTCGTCCTGACTTCTTTGAGGTCAAAGTTTTCGAAAAGATAGACCTTCTCCTCTCCAGCCCTGTCGGAAAGTATCATCTTGAGGGCGAGCTTCAGTTCCCTCTTAGGAAGGCGGTAGTAATATTCCCTGGGTCTGGGTCCGTGGGCCTTTCCGCCGCCCACGAAGATGGGGGCATATCTGTCTCCGTGCCTGGCCCTGCCCAGCCCCTTCTGGGACCATATCTTCCTGCGGGAGCCCTTTACTTCGGCACGGGTCTTGGCATGATGGGTTCCCTGTCTCTGATTGTACTGATACATCTTAACTGCTTCCCATATCAGGGTCATCTTGGGCCTGACGCCGAAGATGTCCCCGGGAAGCTCCTCCTCCCCCACCTTCGTACCATCTATCCTGAATACAGGTGCTTTCGGCATGATTATGCACTCCTTTTAGCCTTTCGGACCAGTACCACACTTCCATTGGGTCCGGGGATTCCACCCTTCACCAGAAGAAGATTTTTCTCGGGGTCGATGGAAACCAGCCGGAGATTGATTACCGTAACCCTCTCGTTTCCATAGTGCCCTGCCATCTTCTTGCCCTTTATGACTCTTCCGGGATATGTGCTCGCACCTATAGAACCGGGCCTGCGAATGAATTTCGTTCCGTGGGCACCCGGACCGCCGGCGAAGTTCCAGCGCCTTATTACACCCGCAAATCCCCTTCCCTTGCTCCTTCCTACGACATCCACCTTCTCGATTCCCTCGAAGGCCTGAACCGTGAGGTAATCGCCGGGCTGATAGGATGAGATGTCATCCGTGCGAAACTCCCTTATATGGCGGGCCGGAAGAGTGATGTGGACATACTCCTTCGAGATTCCGGATTCCTTCGCCCTGAGGGACTCTTCGTTCTCCTTTTCGATCAGGAACCTGAAGAAGGGCTTCATGATTTCAGCAGGATCAGCATCGGAGGGGAAAAGTTCATCAAGGTCGGTATTCTCGTCTATCTTAAAGTACTCTACGGCGAAGTAGAGCACTTTATCGAGGCCCTTTTCCCTGATGAACCTCTCCCTATCGGAGAACTCCTTACCCAGGGCCTCTCTGTAGAGGGCAAGGGTCTCCTTGTCGGAGAGGGACTTCTTGATCCTGTTCAGCTCACTGCGATAGAACTTACCAACAACAGGAAGAGTGAGTTTGTTTATCCTGACATCCCCGTATCCCAGAACCACCGCATTATATCCGTCCCTCTCTTGGGTCCTGACATCAACGATGTAGTTCGGTCTGGAGTAAATAACGGTAACGGGGATGACCCTGCCCTCTTCGTCGAACACCCGAGTCATCCCTGCCTTTTCACCGAGCAGTGCTATCATGTTATCACCTCGATTTTTACATCAACACCTGCGGGAAGGTCCAGCTTGGAAATCTTCTCTATGGTCTCCTGATTTATGTTCTTTATATCTATCAACCTCTGGTGGCGCTTGAACCAGAAATGCTCCTGCCCCCTCTTGTCGATATGGGGACCCCGTATCACTGCGATGAGGGTCTTCTTTGTAGGAAGGGGAAAGGGGCCGGAAACCTCCGCCCCCGTAGATCTCGCAGCAGCAGCGATCTTCTTCGCAGACTTATCCAGAAGCGCAGGGTCGAAGGATCTGAGCTTTATCCTTATTTTGCCGCTAATCATGGCTCTTACTCTATTATATCGGTGATGATTCCGGCACCAACAGTTCTTCCACCTTCACGAATGGCGAAACGGAGTCCCTTCTCCAGAGCAACAGGAGCAATCAGCTCGACTTCCAGCTCGACATTGTCGCCAGGCATCACCATCTCACGGCCCTCGGGCAGCTTTATGGTTCCGGTAACATCGGTGGTCCTGAAGTAGAACTGGGGCTTGTATCCGTTGAAGAAGGGAGTATGCCTTCCACCCTCTTCGGGCTTCAGAACATACACCTCGGCCTTGAACTTGGTGTGGGGTTTGATGGAACCGGGCTTCGCAAGGACCATTCCCCTTTCAACATCGTCCTTTCCGACACCCCTCAGGAGAACACCCACATTGTCGCCGGGCAGAGCCTCATCGAGAATCTTGCGGAACATCTCTATGGAAGTGGCAACGGTCTTTATGGGCTCGGGCCTGAATCCGACTATCTCCACTTCCTCACCGGGCTTGAGAACACCCCTTTCCACCTTACCGGTGACGACGGTACCACGACCGGTGATGGAGAAGACATCCTCTATCGCCATCAGGAAGGGCTTATCGACTTCCCTCTCGGGCTCGGGCACATACTCATCCAGCACTTCTATGAGTTTCAGGATTGCACCGGCTCCTATGGGATCATCGTAGTCGGAAGGATTCTGGAGAGCCTTGAGGGCAGAACCCCTGACGACAGGAACATTGTCCCCATCATATCCGTACTTGGAAAGCAGTTCCCTCACCTCGAGTTCGACCAGCTCGAGCAGCTCCTCATCGTCCACAAGGTCCACCTTGTTTATGAAGGGTATGATTACGGGAACATTGACCTGCCTTGCCAGAAGCACATGCTCACGGGTCTGGGGCATGGGACCATCGACAGCAGAAACCACCAGGATAGCACCGTCCATCTGGGCAGCACCGGTGATCATGTTCTTGATGTAGTCAGCATGTCCGGGAGCATCGATATGGGCGTAGTGGCGCTTCTCGGACTCGTACTCCACATGAGAAAGAGCAACAGTCAGTATCTTGGTTGCGTCCCTTCTGAACATCTTGGCGTCGGCCTTTGCCACATCATCGTAGTCCAGCGGCTGAGCGAGTCCCTTGGTGGCGAGTACTTTTGTAATAGCAGCAGTAAGAGTGGTCTTACCATGGTCAATGTGACCTATCGTTCCCACATTTACATGGGGCTTGGTTCTTACAAATTTCTCCTTGGCCATATCCTCCTCCTTGTTTTCCTCCTATGGCTCAAAAAATCTCATCCAGCTCCTTTCTGTCAACCGGCTGGAAATGGGCCAGCTTCATCCAGAAGCTCGCCCTCCCCTGGGTAAGGGACCTCAGATGGGTGGCGTATCCGAACATCTTCCTCAGGGGAACCAGAGCCCTGACCTCCTGCAACTTTTCCGTGGCCTGGTCTATCCCCCGAAGCTCACCACCCCTGGCCTTCAGGTCCCCCACCACATTCCCCAGGAATTCCCCGGGTACTATCACCGCAACTTCCACAACAGGCTCCAGAAGTACCGCTTCCGCCTTCTGGAAGGCTTCCATTAACGCCTTTCGGAGTGCGAGATGCACCCCTAAGGGCGTTGTGTCGGCGGTAAAGTATAAAGCATCAAGGGTTATCTCCACATCCACCAGGGGGTATCCCATGAGGGGACCAAAATCGAACATCTCCTTTATCGTATCCACCACGATTTCCTCATAATCGGGAGGCAGTTCCACATCGATGCGATACCTGTTCCCGCTTCCCTTCTCTGCGGGACGGACCGTCACCTTCACCTTCCCGTAATGCTTCGTCCCCCCTATTTCCTTCGTCTCCTCCGCCTCCACGCTCACCTCTCTGAGGATGGTCTCCCTGTAGGTAACCTGGGGCTTGCCTGCCCGGACGGGCACCTTGAACTCCCTGTTGAGCCTGTCTGCAACGATCTCCAGCTGAAGCTCTCCCATTCCGCTCAGAATGGTCTGTCCGGTCTCCTCGTCCTGCCTGACTTTCAAACTCGGGTCCTCCTCCATCAGGAGCCTGAGAGCCTCATCGAGCCTGTCCTGGTCCTGGGAACTGCGGGGCTCTATCGCCACGGAGACCACAGGTTCGGGATACGCGAGCCCCTCGAACAGGATGGGTCTGTCCCTGTCCGAGAGGGTATGCCCCGTGAGGGTATTCTTCAGCCCCACGAAAGCCACTATATCCCCGGCCCTGGCCTCCTTCAGAGCGTTCTTCCTGTTGGCATGCATAAGATAGATGCGAACAGGCCTTTGCTCCTGCCCTGTGGTGGTATTGAGGATCTTCTGATTTACCCGCACCTTCCCCGAATATACCCTGACATAAAAGAGCTCCTTCTTGCTCTCGGGGTCCACCTGAACCTTGAAGACAAGCCCGGAGAAGGGCTCCGAATCGAGGGGTTTTCTGCGAACTTTCTCCCCCGTCACGGGATCAACCCCCTCCACCGGAGGCAGGTCTGCCGGAGAGGGCAGATAATCCACAATGGCATCCAGGAGGGGCTGGATACCTTTATTCTTCAGGGCACTTCCCATAAGAACGGGAACCAGCTTCCTCTCTATGACAGCCTTCCTTATCGCCCTCTTGAGAAGGGCAGGATCCACATATCCCTTTTCTTCGTATTCCTCGAGGATTTCCGGCTCGAAATCGGAGAGGGTCAGGATCATCTCCTCATAGTAGTTCAGGTCATCGCCGGAGAGCTCCAGCTCCTCCTCCCTGAACTCCCAGCCCACTTCATCCACATCCCACAGGTACTTCTTTCTGTTCACAAGGTCCTTCACACCAACGAAATCGGCCTCCAGACCCACAGGAAGCTGAACCACAAGGGGAGGAATGGTCAGGCGGTTCTCCATCTGCTCCACGACCCGCAGGGGATCGGCCCCCATCCTGTCCAGCTTGTTTATAAATGCGATTCGGGGGACCCTGTATCTGTCGGCCTGATGCCACACGGTTTCGCTCTGCGGCTCCACACCTTCCACCGCAGAAAAGATCACTACGAGGCCATCGAGAACCCTGAGGGCCCTTTCCACTTCTATGGTAAAATCCACATGGCCGGGGGTGTCTATGATGTTTATCCTGTGATCCCTCCAGTATGTGGTCGTTGCAGCAGACTGAATGGTTATTCCCCTCTCCTTCTCCTGAATCATCCAGTCGGTCGTGGCAGATCCCTCATCCACCTCCCCCATGCGGTGAATCTTGCCCGTATAAAATAAAACCCTCTCCGTTACAGTCGTCTTTCCGGCGTCGATATGGGCCGCGAAGCCCATGTTTCTGATTTTGACTATATCCACTTCGTTGCTTTCTGACATTGCCGATAATTTTAACGGATAACAAATAGGGAAATTGTGCTGTTATTTGGACAGGAAAGGACCCCCTGCGTCAATTAGACATATAAAATCAACAGATGCCGGAAGAGTCCCCATCCAGATAGCGCTCGAGAATTTCGCTTTTCTCCTGCAAAAGGGCCTTCAAAGCTTCCCTCTCCTCACTGCACACCTTATCGATTAATTCCAGCAGTCTACCGCCCCTAAACTCCTCATTCCCTTCGAACTTCTGCAACATCCCCCATATACAGTCCCTGATGCTCCGGGCTCTGGATTCAATGTGGTTTTCATACTCTTTCAGCAGATTATGAGCATGGTTTTTCAGCTCCTTCTCTCTCCGCTCTTTCCACAAAAGCCAGAGGGGTACGAGTATCAGGACGAGCGAAAGCAAAAGGACACAGCATCCCCCCACAGAATCACTGCTGGAACGAAGATAGTAAAACCCATAAGTGCCCACACCTATGCCGAAAACGATTGTCAGAAAATACAACAAGTGCCCGAACATAGACGAATTTTAAAGGAAATTAGATTCTCCTGCGGCGAGAATGTCCGACATTTAAACTTTAATCAGATGGGCAGAGTTTACTACATACTGAGCCATGGAACTCTGTCCCGAAAAGAAAATACACTTCTGTTCCACAATGACAGAGAGAGAAAATTCATCCCCGTGGAGGACATGGAGGAACTCTTTATCTTCTCGGAAGTTTCCATCAACTCCAGGCTGCTGCACTTTCTTTCGCAAAAGGGGATCGTGGTCCACTTCTTCAATTATTACGGCTGGTATTCCGGCAGTTTCGTTCCCAGAGAAACAAATGTGTCCGGATTCCTCGTAATTAAACAGGCTGAACATTATCTCCAGAGAGACAAACGCCTGTACCTTGCAAGGGAGTTCGTCAGGGGTTCCATAAAAAATTCGAAGAAAAACCTCGATGTGGACTTCGATACAAAGCTCCTGGATAAAGTCAGGGATATAGAAACACTAATGAGTCTGGAAGCCCAATTTAAAAAGGCCTATTACGATGAGATGGAGAAAGCAACGGGATGGGAATTCGGAAAGAGGACCAGGAGACCGCCGGGAAATCCGCTAAATGCTCTCATCTCTTTTGGCAACTCTCTGGTTTATGCCTCTGTTCTCAAGGAAATCTACCGCACCCAGCTGAATCCCACCATAAGTTATCTGCACGAACCTTCCACCAGGAGGTTCTCCCTTTCCCTCGACATAGCGGAAATATTCAAGCCCCTTATCACGGATCGAATCATTCTAAAATTCCTGCAGCAAGGCACGATAAAAGAATCCGATTTCGAAGAGGACCTTAACCATGTATATCTGAATGAAACAGGAAGAAAGAAATTTCTGAGGGAATTCGATAATCGTCTTAAAAGCACATACAAACATCCGTCCCTGCGCCGCAAAGTATCGCTGAGGCAGTTTATAAGGCTCGAACTGTACAAACTGATAAAACACCTGATAGGAGAACAGAAGTACAGAGCGCTCGTTGCATGGTGGTAGGAAATGAGGGTAATTCTCATATACGACATAGCAACGGAAAATCAGGAAGACCAGAATAGGCTGAGTGCAGTGAGGAAAATCGCCAGAAGATACCTTCATCATATTCAAAAATCCGTATTTGAAGGAGACATAACCCCCTCCCGACTGGAAAGGTTGAAAAAGGAAATTATGCAAATTGTGGATCGGAAAAGGGATAGCGTAATCCTCTATATTCTGCGAGATGATGTAAAACTGCGGCGCGAAATTCTCACCGATACGGACGACCCTCTGGACACTTTCATCTGATGCCTTTATAATTTTCCCATCCTCGATTTATACAAACAGGGGGTAGAAGAAAGGGAAAGTGAAAGGGGTTAATAAGGGGGCACCTTATCCCTTCGGGGAGGGTGAGCAGGTGGAAAGAGACAGAGGAAGTCGGAAAAGGGGGATGAATTGGTGCAAAGCGGTGGGCATGAGGGGGTTTTGCAGGGGTGGGCTGGAAAGGTGATGGGGAAAGTGGGTAATTGGGCATATAATGTCGGATTGAGG